>Ga0078972_1002109_pt1 | contig 68290 bp, 73 predicted proteins | sample YelNatPaOPGAMG01_FD_67568 | JGI IMG/M metagenome (GOLD analysis project Ga0078972, IMG submission 67568) | Hot spring thermophilic microbial communities from Obsidian Pool, Yellowstone National Park, USA - OP-RAMG-01 (SPADES assembly) (version 2) | ecosystem: Environmental > Aquatic > Thermal...
GATCCTCAAGGGGATCTCGCAGACGAAAGTCGGAGCCTTCTTAGACTCGTTTTTGGTTTTCGATGTATTGCTTGATGACGGCAAGGGGAGCACCCCCAACGGTGGCTATGAAGTAACTGTTCGTCCAAAGAGTGGGCAGTCGTTTCTTCAGGAACGGAAACTCTTGCCGTAAGATTCGGGAGGATCACCCCTTCAACCGTTTGACCATCCGATGAACCCTGAACTGGGGATCGAAGTTGAGTCCGTAAACTGCTGTAAAAACGGAAAGGCAGAGGGGGCGAAGGGGAAGCCACCGCCGCTCTGGTAGATGGGGAGTTGCAGACAACCCACACCGGAGGGATGGCAGTGGCTCCTTTCCAGATTACCGTTGATCGCGACGTCGTACAGAGCCTCTTTCAGGGAGACGACGGTCTGGCCCGTCTCGTGGAGTCAGTGGTGAACCAGATCCTGACGGCCCAAGTGGCAGAACAGCTCGGCGCCGGGCGCTATGAGCGCACTGAAGGGCGCCAGGGTTATCGGAACGGAACCCGGGAACGGACGATGAAGACCCGCGTGGGCACGCTCACGCTCGAGATTCCCCAGGTCAGGGACGGTGCCTTCTCGACGGAACTCTTCTCCCGCTACCAAAGGAGCGAACAGGCGCTCGTCCTGGCGCTCATGGAGATGGTGGTGAACGGGGTGTCGACAAGACGGGTCAAGCGCATCACGGAGGAACTGTGTGGGACGAGCTTTTCGAAGAGCACGGTCTCCGAGCTCTGCAAGGCCCTCGACCCGCTTGTCGAGGAGTGGAACAACCGCCCGCTGGGACGCTACCCCTTCGTCATCGTGGATGCTCTCGTCATCCGAGTGCGCAAGGACGGGCACATCCGGCAGAAGAGTGCCTTCGTGGCGGTCGGTGTGAACGAGGCAGGCCGCCGGGAGATCCTTGGACTCATGCTGGGCGATTCGGAGTCCGAGGACAGCTGGTCCACCTTCTTCGCCTGGCTCAAGGGACGCGGGCTGACGGGTGTCGATCTCGTCGTCTCCGATGACCACCAGGGTCTTGTGAAGGCTGTTCGCCGGCACTTCCAGGGAGCCATGTGGCAGCGATGCCAGACCCATCTCACAAGGAATGTCCTCGAGCCTGCCCGAAGGCTCACCAGACGTCCCTGCACGCCCGTCTGCGGTTGATCTTCGAGGCGCCTGACGTCCCAACGGCCCGGAAGTTCCTCGAGGAGACCCTCAGCGCTTACGAGGGGAAGGCCCCGCAGGCCATGAAGCGCCTGGAGGCTGGCTTCGACGACGCCGTTGCTGCCCTGGCACTGCCCGACCCCTACCGCCAGCGGCTGCGGACCACGAACGGTTTGGAGAGGCTCAATGAGGAGATTCGCCGGCGGGAGACCGTCATCCGCATCTTCCCCAACGAGGCCTCCGCCCTTCGCCTTCTCGGAGCGCTCCTCATGGAGCAGGACGAAACCTGGTCCACCGGCCGCCGCTACTTCATGATGCAGACCTATCTCGACTGGCGACGAGAAAAAGCGGCCATCACCACCGAGAGGGGGGATGCCGCTTAACCCGTGACCCATCTACCAGCCGACCAATTTACAGCAGATTCAGGACTTGACCCCAGCCTTATCCCCATGGCTGAAGCCAGGGGCTTGCGGCTGGTTCATCCGGTCATAACAGGACCGATCCCCAACCACACTGTTCTCGCGCGATGCCCTGGATGACGTCGGCGAATCCGGCCTCAACACCCCGGTCGGCGCCTTCTCCAGTTCGACCGGGGCGGCGCGTCCTTTGTTCGCCGCATCATCCTCAAGCCGCTCCGCGTCGGCGCTTCTGCGCCACCCCGACGACCTCCGTCGCCTTCCCCATGACCTCGACCAGCACCGTCGCCACGGCCTCCGCCGGCGCCCGGCACGGCTTCGCCGCGCTCACCACCATCCGGCTCTCGCCGGCGATCACGGTGTCGTAGGCGACCGCCATCCACTCAGGCTTGCCGTTCACCGTCCGTGCCTGCACGCTGAGGAATCTGTCAGTTCCCCTTGAGCGCCAGATCTCGACAGCCCGAAGCGCCCAGCCTATCTCGGTCGAGTATGGCCTCTCCGGCACCCCGAGGAGGGTGATCAGCTCGCCGTTGAGAGCGTTGGGATCCATGCAGGGTGCCTCCTTTCGACGCCTCCTCAGTGAGCGTCAGGCTCAGGCCCATCGGCCTGCGCCTGGCCTCGCCCGCTTCGATCTGCGGCCCGATGATCTTGACAGGGACTCCCGCTTCACGGGCTATGCGAACCATGTGGTCCGTTCCCGGAGACGCGCCGGCAAGCCTGAAGGCGTATACGGCATCGATCCCCGAGGCGAGCATCTCCCTGTTCCTGATCGGCCCCGCCGCCTTGCCGTGCCTGGCCCAGTCCGCGGGATGAGGCTCCTCCCCGATGTCGTCGCCGAACATGACCCGACGAAGGCGGACGGCCTCGCCGGCAACCTGTCCGCACCCGGGGCGGCGCCATGCACGACCGTGGTCCCTTCGGGCAGGCTCCTGACCACAGCCTGGATCCGCTCCCGATCAGTCCAGCCTCGCGCGCCTTCCTGCTCGTGGCGGGCGTCCTCGCCGCGTGCGGGATGGGGGCGATGGTGGCGTTCCAGGACCTGCCGGGCGCGCTGGCGCTCCTCGTCTTCGCAGCGATCGGCGTGGCCATGGGCGTGACGCCCGTCTGCTACGCCTCCATGCGCGAGAACAACCCGCCGGAGTCCGCGGCCTTGTCGGTGGCCGTCCTCCTCACGGGCTCCGACCTCGCGGCCGCTCTCACGCCGTACCTGGCAGGTCGCCTGGCAGCGGCGGGCGATCCGGCCGACGTCTTTCGACCGCTGTGGTGGGCCCTTTTGGGGTGGGCGTGCGTCTGGGTCGCGGGCGCAAGCCGCGTCCGGGAGACACACGCCGCCCATCGCTGGCGCGCCGCGCCGCCGGAGCCGGCGCCGGGTCGCCCGGAGGACCCCGTCACGCAAAGCGCCCTGGAGGTGGTCGACGTCGTCGCCCCTTTCCGGCCGGAAGCCTGAGTTCGGCGCGACCTCGGCCCGGGCGGCCGCCGGGCTCCTCGCCTGTCCCGCCGTCCGCCACCCGATCGGCGTGGACCGCTCCGTCCCCGGCCAGGGCGCGCGGCGCGTCGTCGCGTGGGGGCAGGTCGTGAAAGCGTTCCGAGGCCTCGCCCCGCGCGAGACGGCGGCCCTCAGGTGCGGCACGGCGGACGTCAGCCAGGGTGGCGGCCGTGAGGAGGCCAATGAGGGGCCTTGGCGGCACTCCAGGGCCGCGTGCCTCCACCCCGCCCACGGGTCGGGAGTCGGCGGATCGAGGTCGGCGTCCAATGGAGACGGGCGCGCATGGCCCGCGCGGATGATCCCTCGCGCCCCCTCCTCCCCGCGGCCCGGCCGGGCCCGCGCGCGGGTGCCATCGCCCGCGCATCCCCGAGGACCGGCCGGCCGTGGAGGGGCGGACCGCCTTGTCCGTGTCCGATCCGGCGGTCCGCCCATCGCCGCGCGCCTCCCCCGCGCAGGGTCGGGCGTCGCGCCGTGTCCTCCCGCACCGCGCGCCCGCCAAGAGTGCGGGGCGGGCGCATAGAAAGGCCAGGGCGCGACGAAGCTAGGTACGAAAGGACAGTGAGCGTGGATGAGCGAGGCCGTCGCGCGAGGCGACCACTGCTGCTGCGGCAGCTGCCGCGCCGGGCAGTGCGGGCCCGGCTGCACCTGCGAGCGGGGCTGCACCTGCAAAACCTGCGGCTGCGATCACAACGCCCGCCGGTGAACGCCGGGGCTCCTGCCGACGCCGTCCCAGGGTCCTGACGGGACGCCGCCCCGGGGGCGCCGCCCTCCGACGCCTGCTGCGCCCGACCTAGCCGCCCGGCCGCGGCGGACGAGGCTCCGCGTCGGCGCCGGCCGCGCCCGAAGCCGCCAGGATTGTGGCGACGCTCGGCCTGTCGGCCGGATGTCGGGAGTAATGGGCGAGAAGCAGGCGTCCGTCCCTTCCGACGAGGAAGTCGCCGCCCATCTGCATCGGGTCGTCAGCCGGCAGCGCGGGGCGCCATCCGTGCCGGAGGAGGTCCAGGTACCGCCCCAGGGTCTTGGGGTGAAAGACCGCGCCAAGGGTCCCGCGGGCGAGGCCGTAGGCGCGGTAGACCTCGCGCGCCGGATCCGCCAGGCACACGAAGGGGATCCGATGCTCGCTGCGGTACGCCTCGAGGCGGCTTGCGGACGCGAAGCCGACGACGGCCACGCGCACGTCCGCCGCCGCCAGGGACGCCTGCGACTGCTGCAACTGCAGCAGGTGATCCAGGCACGGCAGTCAGCCGGTGTACCGCAGGAAGACGAGGAGCGTCGTCCGGTCGCGCTGGTCCCGCAGGCGCCACGAGCCGCCGTCGGTGTCCGGCAGGGTGAAGTCGGGCGCCACGTCACCCGTGCAGAGCGTCGCCCGAGCCTCCAAGGCGGCGCCGTACCCGGGTCGCGGCGCCTTGCGGCCGCCCTTCCGGCTCATACCGCGGCGTCGTGCTCGAGGATCCGGCAGTAGCGGCGGCCAGCCCCGGCTGCGCCATCGCTGGCCGCCAGAGCCTGAAGCGCCGCCAGCTCCCGCTCGAGCGCCTCGAGCTCCCGCAACTGCCTGCGCACCCCCGCCAGCCTCTCGTCGACGAGCGCCCTCACATAGCCGCACGGGACCCGCCCGCCGTCCCGCAAGGCGATGATCTGCGCGACGTCGGCGAGGGACAGGCCGACCGCCCTGCCTCTTTGGATGAGGCGCAGGCGCTCGACGTCCCGGTCGGTGTACAGGCGGTATCCGGCAGGGCTCCGCCTGGGGGGCGGCAGGATCCCCGCCCTCTCGTAGAAGCGGATGGCGCGTGCACTGACTCCCGCCTTGCGGGCGAGCTGCCCGATCAGGTACGGCTTCTCGCTGGCAGCCCTCTCCATGGCACTCCCCTCCTCACAGCTCGTCTGTTGCCGCGCCGGCGTCGCCCGAGCGGCTCCTCCCGTCGTCGCGGCCGGACCCCGACGGACGGCACAGGCCCCGGCGGGCCCTCCCGGCCAAGATCCCGCCCCCCGCCGTGCGGCGGAACGCGGGAAGCCTCGCCGGGCAGGCCCGATCTTCCCCCCGCGACCCCATTGTAGCCGCCGCCGGCTCACGGCGCGACGTCCCCGACGCCAGGGGCAGGCGCGTGGCGGGCCGTCGCCGCGGGCGTCATGCACTCCGCCTTCGCGGGCACGGGATGCCGCCCGGGGCCGCGGCCGGCTCAGCCGCCCTCGTACGCGGCGACCGTGCCCGGCGATGTGGCCTCGGCCAGGAGGCGGAGGGCGCGTCGCACCACGGACGACTGGCGGTCGACATCGCCCGCGGGGCCGACGGTCTGCCCCCGCGGCGCCCTCACGGTGAGGGCCCGCGGCGGCCGGAGGCGCTCGACGGCCTGCGGGAGGTTGGCGATGACGACCGTCGGCAGCCCGGCGGCTTCGAGGTGACGGGCGAGCAGTCCCACGGACTGGTGGCACACGGGTCAGACAGGCACGAGGAGGACGGCGTCCGCCCCCTCGTCCTTGAGCCCCGCCGTGATCGCCGGCACCGACTCCTCAAGCCACGGGCCGGGATCCGTCTGATAGCCCATGCAGCTGACGTGGCGGGCCGCGGTGCTCCCGATCGTCCCCTCCTCGGAAAGGCGCCGGACGATGTCGAGGGGGAAGACGGCGTTGTAGTCTCGTGTGGCCGCCGCGGGGTCGTAGTGGCCGTGGTGGATCGCCCAGCCGGAGAGCGGCCCCGGCCCGGGGATCCACCTGAACGTGGCGTCCCCCAGGGGGTCCTCCTCGCGAAACGGCGGCTGACCCGGCAGGCTGAGCCCGCCGGACGTGACGAGCGCCAGGCGGCTGGCGCCAAGGGGCCGTTCGGGGCGCGTGAGCAGGGAGTCGTCGTAGGTCACCCACGGGTAGTCGCGAAACGCGGCCGCGCCCTCGTGGGCCTCGAGAAGCGGTCGGGACCGCTCGAGCCACGCCTCGTACCTCTCGTACCAGCCCGGCGGCAGACCCTTCGTGTCGTTCATCGGCTCGCCCCTCCCTCCACACACCCGGGATCCCGACCCGCGGCGCGCCGCCAGGGTGAGGCGCCCCGTCGCACGAGGCACGTCCGCCGCGGCCGGGCGCCGCCCCTCATCCGCCGCGCCGGGCGACGAGGAGGCCATAGCCGAGATCGCCTGCGCGAACGGCGCCGCCGATCTCGGCGAGAAGACGCCTCGCCCGCGCAGCCGTCCCCTCCTCGCCGCCGTCGTCCGGCCCCCGAAAGTCCAGCCACGCCAGCACGGCCCGCCCGATCCGGTCGACGAGGGCCTGCAGGTCGGCGGAGCGGTCCTCCTGCCGCTCCACCAGGAACCCCCCGCCCGCGAGCAAAGACGCGTATCCCTCGAGCGACCGTGCGCCGGCGAGGCAGGCCACCCAGGCGGCGAGGTCGCCGAGCCCCTCGGGCAAGGCCCCGCGGCGGGTGACGTCCGTGATCCCCAGCCGGCCCCCGGGGCGAAGCACCCGCCGCCATTCGGCGACGGCCCGCTCCGGAGCGGGAAAGGTGCACAGGGCGCACTCGCAGATGACGGCGTCGAGCGAACCATCGGGCCAGGGCAGCGACTCCGCGTCCGCCTCGGCGAAGGCGACGCTCTCACCGAGCCCGGCCTCGGCCGCCAGATCCCGGGCCCGTCTCACCTGCGCGGCGCCGAGGTCGACGCCGAGGACGCGGCAGCCGAACGTCCTGTGCAAAAGCCGGGCCGCGGCCCCCGTTCCGCAGGCGACGTCGCCGACCGTGTCCCCCTCGGTGAGGGCGAGCGCCTGGCCGAGATGCACGGTGAGGCGTTCTCCGCCCGGGTGCCAGTACTCGCCGAGCACGAGCGTCACCCACGGGCTGGCGTAGGCCTGTGCGCAACAGGCCTTCAGGGCGGCGGGGTCCGTCACGGGAGGCGCCCCCCGTCCTGTGCGGCGGCTGCCTGCGGGGAGGGGGGCCGGCGCCTCGCGGCGAGCCTCGCGCGCTCCTCCTCGCGGTAGCCGACCGTGTTGTAGGCGCAGAACGGGATCTGTCTGCCGTCCGGCAGGAGGACCGCCTTGCAGCACTTCATCACGTTCTTCTGGGTGAACGTCCAGGGGTCCATGAAATCCTGCAGCATGACCATGAAGAGCGCGTCCCCCGCCCCGCCCAGGTCCTGCGGCCCCGTGATGCCGCAGGCGGCACAGGCCGCGCGCACGTCCTCGCCGAAGGACGGCGTTCCGGGCATGGCGGCCGCGGACCACAGCCGCAGGAGCGCCTCGCCGATCTCGTCCTTGTCGGGCACGGCGCGGTTGGCGATGTAGCCGAGGTAGGCCTCGAGGTCGACGAGGCGGGCGACGGGGAGCACCTTGCCGCCGTTCACGAAGGCGTAGCTGACGGCGTTGCAGGTGGGAAAGCAGCAGGGCACGGGGATGAAGTCGGCGGCCGTGAAGAGCCCGTCCGTCTGCCGGGCGATCTCGCGCACGATGTCGGGGATCGTGAGGCGGCGCAGCGGGTCGTGATCGGGGTGCCGACCGGCGTGAAAGGCCGGCTGGAAGTTGATGCCCCGCACGGCCGGGTGGGAGAGCCCGAAGGTGACGATGCGGCCCACCTCGTGGAGGTTGACGCCCTCCTCCACGGCCGGCACGAGGATCGCCTTCAGCCCCACCTCCGCCATCCGGTCGAGCGCCCGGAGCTTCGTGGCGAGCAGGTCCCTCTCCCCGCGCAGACGCTCGTACGTCGTCTCGTCGAACCCGTCGAACTGGAAGTAGATCGACGGCGCGAGGGCGGCGACGGCCTCGAGGAAGGCGTCGTCCGTGGCGAGGCGCTTGCCGTTCGTGTTGATCATGACGTGTGTGATGTCCCGCCTCTTCGCCGCCGCCACCATCTCGACGATGTGCGGGTGGATCGTCGGCTCGCCGCCCGAGAACTGCACCACCTGCGCCCGCCCCTCGGTGGCGACGAGGTGGTCGAGGATGGCCTCGACCTCGCCGAGCGTGAGCGTGTAGCCGGCCCCCGCGTCGGCGAAGCACAGGGGGCAGGCCATGTTGCAGCCCGTCATCACCTCGATGATGCCCACGCACACATGCTGGGCGTGGTCCGGGCAGAGCCCGCAGTCGTAGGGGCACCCTCGCCGGACGTCGGTCGTGGCGCGGGCGAGCGTCCCCGGCCGGTTGAACCGTCCCGCCGCCACGTACTGGTCGGCGTCCCCGTAGATGCGCGCCTCGAAGGTGCCGTGGTCCGGGCACCGCCTGCGCAGGAAGACCTGGCCGTCCCGCAGGAGCACCTTGGCGTCGAGAAGGCGCCGGCAGACGGGACAGAGACTGCGCGTGAACTCGTAGAAGATCTCCCGGGCCTCGGACATCCGCTGCGGAACCGGGTCCATATCCTCTTCCCCTTTCGCCGCCTCGCGGCCGAGAGCGGGGCTTGCGGGCCCGCCCCGGCCCTGCGGCCGCTCGCTCACGGGCCAGGGTCGCACCGCCCTCGCGGCAGGCGACGCCAGCCGCCTGCCGCCCGTCGCCCCGTCAAGGACGCGCCACTTCGCCGGCGGCCCGCTCCCCTCCCCGCCGCCGGCGGACGAGGGCGATGGCGACAAGCGCCACGATGCCGGCCCTGATGGCGATGTCCGCCACATTCATGACGCCGGGCCACAGCGGGACCTTGAGGAAATCCGTGACGCGGCCGAAGATCCACCGGTCGAGGAGGTTCCCGACGATCCCGCCCAGAATGACGCCGAAGATGGCGTCCGCGCCTGGGCCGAGCGCCAGCCGGGAGCGGGCCGCGATCACGGCGGCTGCGGCGAGGAGGCCCGCCAGGGCCCAGACTTCCGGGTAGGCCGCGCCGAGGCCCAGGGTGATCCCGGCGTTCGTGGTGCGGAGCAAGGCGGCGCCCGCGACGAGAGGCACGGCCTTCCCGGGCGGGAGGGCGAAGCGGACCCACGCCTTCGACGCCTGGTCCAGGGCGAGGGTCAGGATGCCCCCGGCCACAAGCCGCCTCACGGGTCGTCGCCGCCCGACGGGCCGCGCATCTTGGGCCGCGGGCGCGAAGCCCGCCCCTCCTGTCCGCCGCGGGCTCCCCGGCCTCTCACGGTGCGGCCGACCGCCCTTCCCCCCCGGCCTTCCCCGCCGTGAGGCAAAGGGCGAGCTCGGCCGCGTCCGGCACGCGCCCCTGGCTGAACAGGTGCCCGTCGACCAGCACGGCGGGCGGGGGAAGGGCCCCCGCCCGCCAGGCCTCGCCGAGATGCGTGAGCCAAGGGCGGACGTCCACCGCCTCCTGCGGCACGCCGGCCCGGCGGCAGGCCTCCCGTACGGCGGCCACGGTGAGGTCGCACTCGGCGCAGATCCAGCCGGGCACGTCCAGCCAGCCCTGCCTGCCGGTGATGCGGTAGACGACGATCTCCACGTCCGATGCCCCTCCCTCGTGGGTCTTCCAGGAGCTAACCGGCTCCCTCGGGGTGGGCCCGGCGAAGCGGGACGACGGGGCGCCCCCGGAACACGTCCCCGACCTCGAGGCCGAGCCGCGAGAGCGCCTGCCGGGGCACGCCGATGTCGGCCAGGTGCAGCCGCCCCACGTGGCCCCTGGCCGGAGCGGCGAGGACTCCCGCCTTCGGCAGCGCCAGCGACAGCGTGGCGTCCGCCCTCACCGTCAGCTCCCCCACCGCTCCGGTCGTCGGCTCGAGTCCCGACGGCACGTCAAGGGCCAGCACCGGCGTGCGCGACTGCGCGAGGAGGCGGATGAGATCCGCGCTCTGGGCGCGCGGAGCACCTCTCAGCCGGTAGCCGATGAGCCCGTCGATGACCAGGCGGGCCCGATCGACCGTCTCCAGCTCCCGACGTGGCGCCGCCAGATCCCCGCCCCGCACGGGAACCCCCATGCGGCGCAGGATGCCGAGCTGGACCGAGGCCTCCTCGCCCATGTCCTCCGCCGCCTGGACCACGTCCACGGGGTGGCCCCAGCCGGCGAGCCGCCTCGCGGCCACGAGCGCGCCGCCGCCGTTGCCCCCCGCGCCGGCGAGCACCACAATGGCGGATCCGGGCGCCGCGCGGCCGGCCATCCTCGCCGCGACCCGCGCCAGCGCCTCCCCGGCGCTCTCCATCATCTGAAGGAGGGTGATGCCGTAATCCTCGGTCATCATCCGGTCCATCTCGGCCGCCTCGGCGGCCGAGATGGACGGCACGAGGAGCCCGCCCGCGGCGGCGAGGGGGCGTCCGCCGCCCGGCGGCCAGGGCGCACCCGCAGGGCCGCGCATCACGGGCCAGAGTCCCCGCGCTCGTCCCCGCGGTCCGTCACGCTGCTCACGGCGACCGCCCCGTAGGTGCTGACGGCGTAGGGCACGAGGTACGTGAGCAGCATCTCCGCCCCCAGGGCGGGCGTCAGCCGGCCCGCGATGAGGGCCCCCGCGTGGTTGATGAGCACGAGGATCGTCCCCACGACGAGGGCCGTCCGCAGCGAGGAACGCACCACCGGCGGATGGAAGAGGGCGGCTAGGCCCGTCTTGACGATCGGCCCCCGGGGCGAGGGAAACGAGCAGCGGGGCCACGCCGTGGCGTCTCGCCCCGCCGGAGGGGAGGCCGGACAGACCGTCTCCTCGCCGGCGGCGGAACCCAGAGGGCGGGGCCTTCGCCCCGCCCCCTGCTCTTCAGCTCGCCTCGGAGCCACAGCACTCGCCGTACGCCTTGCCCGAACCGCACGGACACGACTCGCCTTTTCCGCAGCAGTGGCCGTACGTCTTGCCGGACCCACACGGGCAGGCCTCGTCCAGACGGGGTTTCTCGTCCATCCGGGTTCACCTCCTCGTCCCCAGTTTACCGCCGCGTCCGCCTCGCCGATGTAGGCCTCCTTACGTTGGCGCGGGACCCGTCGGGTCAGCCGACGCGGCAGTCGCAGGCCCATCCCTCCAGCGGCTTGATGGTCCAGGCGGCCCGCAGGGCGCGCTCCCGGAGTCGGTGTGCCGTGAAGCCGGGGGTCGGTGAAGATGAGGTCGACCGACTCCGGCTCCACCTCGAGGGACCGGATGTCCGCGACGGAGGCCGTCCCGATCCGGTCGGAGCGGCGAGGCTCGACGGCGGCCTCCTGCCTGCGGACCTCCCGGGCCATCTTGCGCACGATGTCGTGCGCCTCCCTGGGGCCCGCCGCGGAGGCCTCCTCGAGGGCCCGCTCCCGAAGCTCGGCCGGCAGCCGTTCGATCCTCCTGGCCAGGGGGATTGAGACGCGCCCCGCTTTCAGGGACTTGAAGACTTCGGGAGCCCTCTCCTTTAGCCGCTGGGCGTCGGAGACATACTGGCGGTTGGTCCCGACGATCTTGGCGATGCGGTGAGAGGACTCACGTTCATGTTTAGTTGAACCTTCCCCAAAACTTTGGGGAAGGTCTGGGACCATGTTGGGTCGTGTCCCCGCGAGCGCGACTTGCCTCTCCCTCGCCGCCTCCCGCTCTCTCCTGAATGCCTCCGCCTCGACGGCGACGGCGGCCCGCTGGTCGGAGGAGAGGTGCCGCCGGTGCAGGTTCTCCGAAAGGACGAACTCGAGGGGGTCGAGCCCCTCAGGCAGGTCGCGGAGCCGTGGCTCGACGCCGAGTTCTTCGCAGGCCCGGAGCCGGTGGCGGCCGTCGAGGACCTTCCCCTCAAAGAGGGTGATCGGTTCGAGGAGGCCGTGCGCCTCGATGTCGGCCTTGAGGACCTGGTACTCCTCCTCCGACATCGGCGGGACCAGGGCGGCGATCGTATGGGTTTGCAAGAGTGGTGCACCCCCTTTTTGCGCGGGAAGGGCCGCCGGATTTCCGGCGGCCCCGTGCGAGACTTTTGGCGATGTCTTTCCTCGATCGCTTTCCTTCGGGAGTGATCACTTTCAGCCGGAATGACGGGAGGGTCAGAAAAACTTTACCCCAAGCGAAGCCCTCGATGAGGTCGTCCGTGGCCGAGAGGCCATAATCACGAATTGGCGATGAATGGGATCGCCGCGTCCAGCCGCCGCTGGCGAACGACGCGACTACCAGATGATATCCACCGGGAATTCGCGAAAGGCAGGATCCTTCGTCACAATCGGCAGACTGTGCCTGAGACATTGTGTGGCGAGCATCCGGTCGAAGGGATCCCTGTGAGCTTCGGGCCGCATTCCCGCCTCTAGGGCATCCTCCGCGGAAATCGGAAGGGTTGTTGCCCCCAGCGTGCCCATGTGCCCGGAAAATGCCACGACGGCCGTCCCGGCCTCAGGGAGATGGCCGAGACGCCACTTAGTGGCCATCTCCCAAGCAGAGGCCGCCGACACGACCAATCGGACCCCGGGATCCTCGATCACTGTTCTGGCGCGATCCGAAAGCCGTTCGGGCTCCATCAGGGCCCAAAGCAGCGCGTGCGTATCTAGAAGGACCTGGGTCACTCCCATTTCGCCAGCTCATCCTCCGAGAGAGGCCCAAAAAAGGCATCGGTGACGTGCCCCTTGACAAACCCCAGCTTCCTTGGCTGGGGCCGGATGGGGGAGAGCCGCGCCACAGGCTTGCCGGCCTTGGCGATGACGATCTCCTCGCCAGCCTGGACATCGACGAGGAGCCGAGAAAAGTGTGTCTTTGCCGCGTGCACGTTGACCATTCGGTCCATGATTCACCGCCTCGGACTTAGTCTAGAAGACTTAGTTTCTAAAAGCAACGCGAACGGCTGTGGCGAGGTTTCCAGGGAGCGTTCGCGAAGGACCGCGTCCCTCGGCAACTGCCTCCTTGGATGGCGCTGTCACGGCCGGTCGTAGGGCCGGCACCTGTCACCGATGCTCCCCCGTCTGTTCTTGGCGAGGATGATCCGCGTCGCCGGCCCGTCCCTGTGCAGGAAGACCACCATGTCGGCGTCCGCCTCGATCGCCCCGGACTCCCGGAGGGCGTCGAGACCGATCTCCTTCTCGTCCGCCCCGCGCCTCAGCTGCGCCAGGGCCAGCACCATCACGCCGAGCTCCTTCCCCATCTGCTTGAGGGCGTTCGAGATCTCCCGAACCTCCCGCTCCCGGCTCTGATGCTCCCTCACCGGGCGCACGATCTGGAGGTAGTCGACGATCACCAGCGAGACCGGCATGACCCGCTGGATCCGCCGGACCTCGGCGCGGATGTCCCTGACCGTCACTCCCCCGTCGTCGAGCACCGTGAACGGCATGTCGGCGAGGAGCTCCTGCGCCCTACGCACCGACGAGTCTCAGGAAGGCGAGGCCGACCAGGACCATCAGGGCGATCTGGAAGAGGCGGCCGACGATCCCGGTCAGCACTGCGAGAATCTCCCCGGCGATCACCACCGTCGCCAGGAGGGCGAGCACCCGCGCCCAGGCTGGAAGGAACGGGAACACGGCTCCGGCGAGGGCGGAGACGACCCCGCCGATCAGGTCGAGCACGGTCTCCCACCTCCGTAGCTGAACGCTCAAACGCAGGCCCCAAGCGGCCTGCGCCATCCTCGAGGTTCCATAGTGATTAGGGCGCGGTCGGCTCGCCGATCATGATGATGACGGCCACGTCGAACGGCGCCAGGTGCCCGATGGAGCGCTTCCCCATGAGCCTGATGACGAGAAAGGCGATCACGTAGAGAGCCCCGGTATGCCACAGGAGGCTGGGACCGTCCTTCAGGAGTGCTTGCACGTCACCCCTCCCCATCCCAGCGTTCCCCTATCGGGCAGCACTCACCTCAGGATTGCAGCCATTGCGGGGATCCTCATGCATGGGGGCAAAGACAACGAGGGCCGTCAGGGCGGGCGATCCCCGACGCCCGAATGAGCCCAGCCACCCACGCCGGGCCCATCGACAGCACCAAAGCGCACGCGAGACGGCGGCGTGCAGGGACCCGCCGACGAGACGATCCCGACAGACCAGACAGAGACCGCCACGAGGGTGGTGCCCTGTGGGCGAAGTCCCTCGTGGCGGCAGGCAGGGCGCTGTCGCAGGTCAGCGCGGGGCGGGGGTCGACGCCGGCGCCATGACATGGAGGTGCGGACCCGGCACGTGGTGCCGGAACTCAACCCGCACCCATCCCCTCGCCTCGGCTGCCTCCGCGACGCGGTGGACGGCGACCAGGTAGGCGGCCTCCCGCATGGTGACCCGGTGCTCCTCCTTCATGCGGTAGACGGTGTCGAAGGCCCGCGACATGAGGCGGCGCAGCTTGCGGTCCACCTCTTCAGGCGGCCAGTAATAGCCCATGGTGTTCTGGACCCATTCGAAGTATGAAACGGTCACGCCGCCTGCGTTGCACAGGATGTCCGGGATGACGAAGATGCCCCGCTCGTCGAGAAGCTGGTCGCCCTCCGGGGTGGTGGGCCCGTTCGCGGCTTCGGCGATGATCCTGGCCCGGACGTTCTTCGCCACACCCTCGGTGATCTGGTTCTCGAGGGCGGCTGGCACCAGCACGTCCACATCGAGGGCGAACAGGGAGGCGGTGTCGATGTCCTTCGTGCCCGGAAAGCCTTTCACCGAGCGGTGCGCCCTCACGTATTCGAGGAGTTGGGGGATGTCGAGGCCGTCCGGGTTGTAGGCGCCGCCTCGCACGTCCTCCACGGCCACGATCCTGACACCCGCCTCGTGCAGGTAGCGGCCCGTGTTGGAGCCCACGTTGCCGAACCCCTGGATGGCGGCGGTGGCGGAGCGCGGGTCGATGCCGAGATGCTTCATGGCATCGAGGATGGTGAAGACGACGCCGCGGCCCGTGGCGCTCTCACGCCCCTCGCTGCCGCCCAGGACGAGCGGCTTGCCGGTGATGAACCCCGGGAGGTGCTGGCCGCGGACCCGGTCGAACTCGTCAAGCATCCAGCCCATGATCTTCGGGTTGGTGTTGACGTCTGGCGCAGGGATGTCGACCTCCGGCCCCATCACCGGCGCCAGGCGCCTTATATAGCCGCGTGAGAGGTCCTCGAGCTCACGTTCGTTGAGCTCGGAAGGATCACAGATGATGCCGCCCTTCGCCCCGCCGTAGGGAAGCCCCATGACGGCGGTCTTGAAGGTCATCCACATCGACAGTCCCTTCACCTCGTCCACGGTGACGCTCGGGTGAAAGCGAATGCCGCCCTTGGTCGGGCCGACGGCGTCGGTGTGTTGGGCCCGGTAGCCGATGTAACTGTGCACGCCGCCCCGATCGAGGCGGACCGGAATCGACACCTCCACCACGCGCATCGGGTCTTTCAGGAGCTCGTAGACATCGTCACCCAGCGAAAGGTTGTCGACAGCGCGTTTCAACTGACCGCGCACGATCTCGAACGGATTCGTCTGGTCCGCCACTTCAGGACCACCCTTCCTCAGAGGCACGAGCTACCCTCAGGCGCGCACCCGTCCGCCCAAACGGGCGAGATCCGCAAGGATCCCATCGATCGCTTCATCCACCTCATCATCGGCGAGTGTACGTTCGTCGGCCTGAAAGCGCAACCGTACAGCGAGCGAACGGTGCCCTTCGGGCACCTGTCCGCCGCGGTAGACGTCAAAGAGACGCTCGCTCGACAGGAGCGGCCTCTTCCCCGCCGCCAGGACATTTGCCACCTCTTCGTAGCGGACCTCGTCGGGAAAGACGATGGCGAGGTCCCTCTCTACAAACGGATGGCGGGAGAACGGCCTGTATGCGGGAACACCTCTCGCCTCAAGGAGGCGCTCCAGGTCCATCTCGGCGAGGCACAGGCGAGGCAGGTTCAGCTGGTGGGCGAGGGTGGGATGGAGTTCCCCCATGCTACCGATGAGGTCGCCCCCCACTGCCAGTGCGGCCTGCCGGCCGGGATGCAGGTAGGCGGGGGACGCCGCCTTCGCTGCGAAGGTGAGCGGCACCTGGAGCCTTGCCGCCATGGTTTCGAGGAGGCCTTTCAGGTCGAAGTAGTCCCGTTCCCTCCCCCTATGGCGCCAGTCGTCGGGTGCCGTGCCGCCGCTGGCGATGGCGAGGCGCCGCCCTTCCGCAGGCCAGCCACCGGTCGGGCAAAAGACGCGCCCCAGTTCGAAATAGCGGAGGTCGTCGTCCTGCCGGCTCACGTTGTGCGCGCAGGCCGCCAAAAGCGACGGCAGGAGTGAGGGCCTCAGCCGCGATGCCTCCCGGGTGAGGGGATTCTCGATCGCCACGCCGGGCATGGCGATGCGTTCGAGATCCTCCGGCGACACGAACGAAGGGCCCCAGTGCTCGATGAGGCCCATGCCGGCAAGCACCTGGCGTACCTCGTCGGAGAAGCGGTCGACATCGAGGCGCCGGCCGGGCCCCCGTGCCGCAAGGACCGTCTCGGGAAGGGCGTCGTAACCTGTGATCCGGCCGACCTCCTCGGCTATGTCCGCCTCGCCCTCAATATCGCGTCGCCTCGGTGGCACCCCTACAGTGAGGTGGCCTTCCGCCTGTCCCACCGCAAGTCCGAGCCGCCTCAGGACGTCCTCGATGACCTCCGTCCCGACATCGAGACCGAGCAGTTCGCGGATCCTTGCCGGCCGGATGTTCACGGTGCTCCCCCGGGGCGGGACGGGAATCTCGGCGCTCACGGCCCGGACCGAGGAGGCCCCCATCCCGGTCAGGAGGTCCATGGCCCGCGTGAGGGCCAGGGCGACCCGCTCCTCGTCGACGCCCTTCTCGAAGCGCCCCGCCGCCTCCGAGGCGATGCCGAGGCGGCGCGCCGTCCGGCGTATCTGTGCCGGGGCGAAGACGGCCGCCTCCAGGAAGATGCGCCGGGTGGTGGGCCCGACCGCCGTGCGCTCGCCGCCCATCACGCCGCCGAGGCCGATGGCCCCCTCGTCGTCGGCGATCACGATGTCCCCGGCCCGGAGCACCCTCTCCACATGGTCGAGCGTGATGAGCCGCTCGCCCTCCTGCGCCTGCCGCACCCGGATCGGTCCGCGCACCCGTTCGAGGTCGAAGGCGTGCATGGGCTGGCCGCGCTCGAAGAGCAGGTAGTTCGTCACGTCGACGAAGCCGCCGTGGGTGCGGGAGCCGCTTCCCCAGAGTCTTCTCTTCATCCAGAGCGGTGTCGCGGGCGCCTCGGCGGTCTCGATCACGGCACCGAGGTACTGTCGGACGAGGGCGCCGGGCGGCAGCTCCACCCGGAGGGGTGGGGCCTCGGGTGCGCGTGTCTGCGGTGCCGGTAGCGACGGAGCGAGGCCCAGGGCTGCCCTGAGCTCCTGGGCAAGGCCCGTCACGTCCTGGCAGAAGGCAGCGAGGTTCGGCGTGAGATCGATCTCGAATATGGCGTCCGGCAGCCTGAGAAGATCCGCAAGGTCCGATCCGGGCGGGACATCGCCAAGTTCGAGCAGGCCGTCCTCCTCAGGCCCCAGGTCCATCTCGCGTGCCGAGAGCAGCATCCCCTGGGACTCCTGTCCGTGGAAGAGCGCCACCCCGAGTTGGCGCCCGTCGGGCAGGCGGGCGCCAGGCGGCGCCCAGGCATAGACCGATCCGGCCCGGACCTCGGCCCCGGTGACGACCACGGCCCTTTCGCCACCGGCGTCGATCACGACCCGCGACAGCCTGTCGGTGAGCGGCTCACACTCCTCGACGCGGGCTGCCACCACACCGGTGAGCCCCTCGGCCACAGGGCGGACACGCTCGACGTTCACTCCCTGTCGGGTGAGCAGGGCGGCCGCCCTGACGGGGGCCACCTCGATTCCGGCGGCCTCCTGGAGCCAGCTGTACAGGACCTCCATCAACCCTCCCCCTTCCTCAGAACTGGGTCAGGAACCGGGCGTCGCCCTGGTAGAAGAGGCGCACGTCCGGAACGTTGTAGTAGAGCATGGCGATGCGCTCAAGGCCCATGCCGAAGGCGAAGCCGGAGACCGCCTCGGGATCGTAGCCGCCGTTTCTCAGGACGTTTGGATGGACGAGGCCGGAGCCAAGGATCTCGAGCCAGCTGCTCTCCTTGCAGACCCGGCATCCTTCTCCCCTGCAGAACAGGCACCCGACATCGAGTTCCGCCGACGGTTCGGTGAAGGGGAAGTAGCTGGGCCGCAGCCTGAGTGGCGCCTCGGCCCCGAACACGGTGCGTGCGAAGGTGAAGAGCGTGCTCTTGAGGTGCGCCATGGACACACCGCTGTCGACCACCAGGCCCTCGATCTGGTGGAACACGGGTGAGTGCGTGATGTCATCGTCGCGGCGAAACACGCGCCCCGGCACGATGATCCGGATGGGCCCGGGAGCGCGCTCCTCCATGGCCCGGATCTGCACGGGAGAGGTGTGGGTGCGCAGGAGATAGCCGCCCTCGACCAAAAAGGAGTCCTGCATGTCCCGGGACGGGTGGTCCTTCGGAAAATTGAGCGCCTCGAAGTTGTGCCAGTCGTCCTCCACCTCGGGGCCCCTCTTCACCTCGAAGCCCATGCTCGCAAAGACTTCCTCGAGTCTCGTCTCCATCTGGGCCAGAGGATGGATGTGGCCGACGGCGACGTGCGTCCCCGGGAGCGTCGGGTCCACCCACTCCGTGGCGAGCCGCAGGTCAAGGGCCTGCTTCGACAGTTCCTCCTGGCGCCTTGAGAGGGCCTCTTCGAGGACCGCCTTCACGTCGTTCAGTTCGCGCCCTCTCTTGGCGCGCTCGGACGGTTCCAGGCCCCGCAGCGCCTTCATCGCATCCGTGAGCACACCGCGCCGGCCGAAGAGATCGAGCCTAAGTGCCTCGAGTTCCTCCGCTCCGGCTGCCCGGATCCTTTCCCGCCATTCCCCGCTCGACAGCGTCGCCACAGCTCAACCCTCCTCGCTTCAACGAAAAAGGCCTTCGCCCCATTGGGGCGAAGGCCAGGCCTCGCGATACCACCCAAGTTGTCCCGTGACAGGACATCTCGACGCCCTCGCAACGTTGGGCAGACGTGCCTCCCTACCACGTCGCGGACGCTTCAGGAGGAGGTTCGGAAGGGAATTTCAGCCGCCTGGCATGGAACGGGCTCGCAGTCGCCGACCCGCTCTCCCTTGGCACACCGCAACCGGCCTACTTGTCTTCCTCATCACCGGATCTTGAAGGACTCAATGGACGGTGAGTCGCCTGTAACGGAGGTAGGCCCGGACGGAGCCGGTCCTCAGGAAGATGCCCCACCACACTCGTCCGCTCACGGGCACGCCCCCCCCCGTTACGGGGGATTCTACCACGGGCCCGACGTCACCGCCAATCCGCAAGAGCGGCTGTTGCCGTAAGCATCCCCGGAGAAGGCGCCGTCGTAAGAGGGGCCGCACGCCATGCACAGTTGCGGACCCTCCATGGGAAGGGCCCGGCCGCGAGGCCGGTCGCGGCGGTCCGGTCGACGTGTCGGCGCGGCGGCCAAGCGATCCGGGTTGCCCTCTCCAATGCCCTGTTCTTCACCGGATGCCGAAGAACGCCTGGGGTCCCATCGTCCTGGGCCGTGTATCCCCAGCCGACTCCTCCTGCGGGATCCGGGCTCTCGTACACCCGGCGCATACCGAGAGCTCGCACGAGGGCGTCGCAGAGGACGGTGGCCCCGGGCGAGGGATGACACCCGGAGATCGATGTACTCGATGGGCACAGGCGGCTCTCCCCGAAAGGCCTTCCGCCCATGGGCCGGCGGCGGCTCTAGGCGGGCCATCGCCCCCTCGTCATACCGTAGAGCAGAACGGCGCCCGCCGTCGCCACGTTCAGCGACTCGACGCCGCGGGCGAGAGGCAGGGTGAGCGCCCGGTCACCCACGGCGGCCGTGCCATGTCCCTCATTGCCCAGCACGAGGGCCCACCTGCCCTGCCAGCCGAGCCGGGCGGGATCTTCGCCGCCGGCGGCTACACCGACTGCCAGGCGAAACCCATGCTCACGGAGCAGGGACTCCCAATCAGCCGACCGGACCACGGGCAGGCGCAGGACGTTCCCAGCCGACGCCCGCACGGCCCGGGCCGAGTACGGATGTGCCGAGCCGTCGCTGACGAGGACGCCGCTCGCCCCGAAGGCGGCGGCGGCCCTTATGAGAGCGCCAACGTTCCCGGGGTCCTGCACACCGTCGAGGACGAGCGCCAGGGTCCCGGCCAAAACATCGGATAGCACGAACACAGGTCTCGGCACGAGAGCCAGGACACCCTGCGGTGTCACCGTCCCGGCGAGTTTGGCAAAAAGGCGTCGTTCCGCCTCGTGCACCTCGAGGCCCGGGGGCGGTTCGATCCCGAGGGCGTCCTCATCTCCCTCCCGGAAGATCAGGGAGACCGGCGTCGGCCCATTTCGGAGGACCTCCGAGACGGCCTTCGGCCCTTCAAGGAGAATCTCCGGACCGGTCCCCTCGCGCGCGGCGAGGCACCTCCTGGCGAGGTGCCCTTTGCCGGACATGCGCTCCATTTACCGGGCGAGGCCCTCGCGCGCGGCCTCCACAAGCTTGCCGAAGGCCGGGGCGTCGTGGATGGCGATCTCGGCCAGCATCTTGCGGTTGACCGCGATGCCGGACCTCTTGAGGCCAGCGATGAACCGGCTGTAGGACATGCCCCGCTGCCGCGTGGCGGCGTTGATGCGGGCGATCCAAAGGCGCCGGAACTCGCCCTTGCGCTGGCGGCGGTGGCGGTAGGCCGACCACAGGGCGTGCAGCAACGCCTCGTTGGCGGGGCGGAAGAGTTTGGAGCGGCTGCCCCAATACCCCTTCGTCAGGCGGAGGACTTTCTTGTGGCGGCGCCTCTTGGTGACGCCACGCTTCACGCGTGCCATGACGGGACCCCTCTCCTTCGAAAACTACTTGCCGTTGTAAGGCAAAAGGCGCTTCACGCGCCGGGTGTCCTGCTCACTCAAGAGGTGGGTGTTGCGCAGGTCCTGCTTGCGCGAGGGCCCCTTCTTCTCGAGCTTGTGGCTTCGCGTGCTGTGGGCGGCCAGCACCTTGCCGGTACCAGTCACCTTGAACCGCTTGGCCGCCCCGCGATGGCTCTTCTGCTTGGGCATCGTCCGTCTCCTCAGGTGGGATTCTTGGGGCTCAGGAACATCGTCATGTTCCTTCCCTCAACCCGGGCCCCCCGCTCGACGACAGCGACGTCCTTGAGGAAGACGGCGAGCCGGTCGAGGACCTCCTGGCCGATGTCGGGGTGGACGATCTCCCGTCCCCGGAACATGATCGTGGCCTTGACCTTGTCCCCGTCGGTCAGGAACCGCAGGGCATTTTTGGCCTTGACCTCGAAATCGTGGGCCTCGATGCGCGGGCGCAGCTTGACTTCCTTGATGTTCACGAACTTCTGGTTCTTGCGCGCTTCCTTGTCGTGCTTCTGCTGCTCGTACTTGAAGCGCCCAAAATCCATGATCTTGCACACTGGCGGCTTGGCACCGGATGCGACCTCGACGAGGTCGAGCGAACGTTCGGCCGCCACGGCGAGCGCCTCACGCAGGGTCATGACCCCCATCTGGTCTCCCTCGGGTGAGACGACCCGAACCTCGCGCGCCCGAATGTCGTCGTTGATCCGCCACTCTTTGGTGATTCGGCAACCCTCCTCCAGACCTCGGGAAACAAAAAGAGCGGGAGACTCCCGCTTCTCACGCGCGCGGACCGAGATCCGTGTGTGACCCGGGCTGCCCGCAGGCGCCGAGGTGAGAAGCGGCGCTTCTTCTTGGCGAAAACCAATGTAACAGGCTTCATGGGCAGGGGTCAAGGAGGATCTGGAAAATCGCGTTAATGATATGATGCAGGATGTCTCGTATCCGATACAGAAGGTGATGCCATGACGATGCGACAGATCCGCCGGGCGCACTCGCTGTCGCAGGCGGCACTGGCACAGGCGGCGGGTGTCAGCCGTGGCACCGTGGCCCTCATCGAGGCCGGCCGCCTGGCGCCGACGGTGACCGTGGCCCGGCGCCTGGCTGCGGCGCTCGGCGTGACGCTCGACGACCTGTTCGGCGACTCGGGCGCCCCGCCGGTGATGGAGGACTCCCTCACTCCCGGATCACGCGCCCTGAGGCGCTCCGACGGCTCCCTTCTCGACGCCGGAACCACCCCGACCATGACCGTCGTCACCCCCTTCACGGGCCACCTGGACGAGGGGGGCAGCTACGTCCATGGCCCCTTCCCGCCTTCGCCAGACGTCTTGGTGGTGGCCGGCTGCAACCCGGTGCTCGGACTCCTTGTCGCCCTGTCTGCGGCCGGGGGCCACGGCGTCGTGTGGCTCTCCCGCAATAACTCGAGAGCACTCGCTGTCCTTGGGAGGGGGCTCGTCGACGCTGCCGTCGTGCACCTGCCGCCGGCCGACCGCCCACCCGACGGCCTCGTCGCCATTCCCTTCCTCGCCGAGGCCGTCGGCTGGATGTGCCGCCCGGGAGATCGGCCACAGATCGACCTTCAGGCGATTCGTTCCGGCCGGGTGCGCCTGTCCATCCGGGAGGAGGGCTCCGGCGCCGCCCGCATGCTGAAGGAGGTTGTGGGAGAGGTCCCCGGGCGCATCGTGGCGAGCCCCCTCGACCAGGCGGCAGCCATCCGGCTGGGGGGCGCTGACCTCTCTTTGGGCAGCGGCGGCGCAGCCGCCCTTGAGCGCCTCGCCTTTCAGGACGTCGGAAGCGAGATGCTGTGGTTCGTCTTCGCCGCCGACCGGGCCACCCGCCTCGCCCCGCTGCTCGACCTCATCTCCGGCCGTCTGGCGGCGGCCGCCTCCGCCATCGGGCCTTACAGCGAGCCAAAGGACGTGGCGTCGTGATCCGTCACCTGAGGCCTGTTCTCATCCCGCTTCTCCTCCTCGCCGTAGCAGCCTGCGGACGGGTGCCATCCGGGAATCCCCCGGCGTCCGGGTCCAGGCCCACGCCGGTAAGCGTCTTTTACGCCGGAGCCCTCCAGAGGGTCATGGAGGGCACGATCGGACCCGCCTTCAGGAAGGCCACGGGAAGCACCTTCCTCGGTGAGGCCGCCGGGTCGGACGAACTGGCGCAGATGATCCTGTCCCGGACCGGCGTGGCCGACGTGTTCATTTCGGCGTCGCCGGCCGCCGTTGACACACTCCTCACCTCCTCGCCGCCCACGGCCACCTGGGGCATCGAGTTCGCCCGCGACGCCCTCGTGCTCGCCTTCAACCCGAACGGCCCGCACGCCTCGCTGTTCAGGCGCGCCCAGAAAGGGCAGATCCCCTGGTACGATCCGCTCCTCGCCCCAGGCGTCACCCTCGGCCGCACCGACCCCGCCCTCGACCCGAAGGGAGCCTCGACGCTCTTCCTGTTCCAGCTCGCCGACGCCACGTCCCATGGCGTGGACCTTTACGCGAGGATCCTGGGCTCCGCCGAGAATCCCCAGGAGGTCTTCCCGGAGACCGCCCTCGAGGCCGACCTCATGGCGGGACAGATCGACGCTGCCGTCCTCTACCGCAGCGAGGCCGTGGGCGCTGGCATCCCCTACGTCACCCTGCCGGCTGACGTGAACCTCGGCGACCCCGCCCTCGCCTCGACCTACGCCAGGGCCTCCTGGAGAGGGCCTAAAGGCCTCGAGAGGGGTGCACCCATCATCTTCGTCATCACGATACCGAAGAACGCCCCTCACGAGCGGGCAGCCATAGCCTTCGTGAAGGACATCCTCTCCGGCTCCGGCCGGGTGGCCCTCGAGAAGGCCGGGCTCCTGCCGATGGTGCCGGTGGCGCTCGGGACGGTTTCGGACATCCCGCGTCCCCTCACGGGGTTCGTCAAGAAGTGAGGAGACCCCTCGTGCCCCCGGTCCTCCCCCTTCTCGCCGGACTCCTCGTCGCCTATATCCTCCTGCCGATCGCCGTCTTCCTCCTGAAGCTTCCGGGGGCGGGCGCCGTGCCGCCGGGCCTCCTGGGCCCCGCCATCCTCACCTCGGCGGCGGCGGCCACGCTCGCCGCCGTGGTGGATGCCGCCCTCGGCATCCCCTTGGGCCATCTCCTCGCCCGCGGCAGGCTGCCCCGGGCAGTGGGCATCATCGCCCAGATGCCGATCGCCCTGCCGCCCATCATCTCGGGCTTCCTCCTCGTCGCCGTCTTCGGCGCCTACGGCCCCGTGGGCTCCCTCCTCAATGCCGTGGGACTCCTGCCCGTGGGGACGCTGGCCGGCATGGTGCTCGCCCAGGTCTTCGTCTCCTCGCCCTTCGTGGTGATCGGCGCCGAAGGAGCCTTTCGCGCCGTGCCGCCGTCCGTCGAGGCCGTGGCCCGCACGCTCGGCGCCTCGCCGTGGCGCACCTTTCTCGCCGTCTCGATCCCCGCCGCCGGCCCCGCCCTCCTCGCCGGCTGCCTCCTCGGCTGGCTCAGGGCCTTCGGCGAGTTCGGGGCGACCATGATTCTCGCCTACCACCCGTACGGACTTCCGGTCCTCTCGTTCGTCCTATTCGACGGTTTCGGCCTTCCGGCGGTGCTGCCGGTCATCGGCGTCACACTCGCCTTCGCCGCCGCCTTCCTCACCGCGGCCGGCATCGTCATGCGAAGCCGTCCGGCGCCGCACCTGCCACAGGTCAGACCGGCGGCGCTCCCCGCCTTCAGGCAGGCCAGGCGTCCCGTGCTCTCACTCACCTCGCGCATCACGGCCGTCCAGGGGTCCTTCCGCCTGGACGCCGGGCTGGACGTCTCCGGGCGTACGATCGCCCTCTTCGGGCCATCGGGGGCTGGCAAGAGCGTGACGCTCCGACACCTCGCCGGCATTGAGGGCCCCCTGCCCGAAGACATCCGGCGCCTCACGGGAAACCGGCCCATCGGCTACGTGCCTCAGGACGCCGGGCTCTTCCCCCACCTGACGGCGCTTGAAAACGTCGCCTTCGGCCTGGCGCCAGGGGAGGGGCGCGAGGGGCGGGCGGCAGACCTCCTCGCCCTCGCTGGCGTCGCCCACCGGCAGGGGTCGCTGCCGGTATCGCTCTCGGGCGGCGAGCGGCAACGGGTGGCCCTGGCCCGGGCGATGGCGGTGCTCCCCTCCCTGTTTCTTCTGGACGAGCCGCTCTCGGCCGTCGACGCCCCCGAACGCCGGAGGCTGCGCCAGGTGATCCAGGCCCTCGTCGAGGAGGCTGGGGCGGCCCTGGTCATCGTCTCGCACGATCCCGTCGAGGTGCGCCTGCTCGCCGACGCCACGGTCGTCATTGAGGACGGCCGGGTCATCGCCCAGGGCCCGACGGAAGATCTTTTCGCCAACCCGCCGACGCCGTCCGTGGCACGCCTGGTCGGCGCGGCGAACGTGCTGGACCTCGAGGCCGTCGGCAAGGACCTCTGTGTCGCGGGCGTCCCGGTCGCCCCTGCCGGCGGCCGCCTCGGCGCTGTCCCCTGCCACTTCCCGGCGGCGGCCGTGCGGGCAGCCCCGCCCGCTCTCCCCGGAGCCATCCCGGTCGTCCGCCACCTGCCTGCCCCGGCCGTGGGCGAGTGGTCCGTCGAGGTGGCGGGGGGGGTCGTCCTCACCGGCGAGGGACCCCTCCCGGATCGGGCCGTCAGGCTCGACGAAGGCATGATCCGCCTGTTTGGCGAAGGAGGCGGGCCCATGGCCCCTTAGAGAGAGGAAGGAATGCATGGGTCTTCTTGAGGGACGGACTTGCCTCGTCGTCGGCGTCGCCAACAAGCGCTCGCTCGCCTGGGGATGCGCGCGCGCCTTCGCCCGGGAGGGGGCGAAGGTCGTGCTGACCTATCAGAACGACCACTTCCGGGAGAATATCGAGCGCCTGCTGGAAGACGCGGGGATCGAAGCCCCGATCTTCCCGCTCGACGTGGCCGACGACACCTCTCTCGCCGCTCTCTCCGAGGCGCTCGGACCCCTCGCCCCCATCCACACGGTGGTGCACTCGGTGGCCCACGCCAAGGCGGAGGACCTGGCAGGAGACTTCACCGACACGTCGCGGGACGGCTTCGCCTTCGCCCTCGACATCTCGGCCTATTCGCTCGTCGCTCTGGTGCACGCCGTGCGCCCCCTCCTCGCCCCCCAGGCCTCGGTGATGACGATGACCTACCAGGCCGGGGAGCGGGTGGTGCCCAACTACAACGTGATGGCGGTCGCCAAATCCGCCCTCGAGACGTCGGTGCGCTACCTGGCCGCCGCCCTCGGCCCCGACGGGATACGGGTGAACGCCATCTCGTCAGGTCCGGTGAAGACCCTCGCCGCCTCGGGCGTAAAGGGCATCTCGCAGATGATCAAGAGCTACGAGGATCTCTCGCCGCTCAGGCGACCGATGACGACCGAGGATGTCGGCGACGTGGCCGTGTTCCTCGCCTCCGACCTCTCCCGCTCGGTCACGGGCTCCGTCATCTTCTCGGACCAGGGTTTCCACGTTCTGGGCGTCGGGTAACGCGCCGTCAGCCGGCGCCGCCGAGCTGGCCGATGAGTTCGCCGGCGACCACCACCACGCCGCCGCCCACCAGCACCTGCAGGAGCGACACCCACAGGTTCACGCCGAAATAGAAGTGGCGGATGAGGGCGATGGCGATGAGCTCGAAGCCGACGACGACGTAGGCGACAAGAAGGGCCAGGTGGATGTCCCCGATCAGGAACGGCAGCACGTGCCCCGTGCCACCGACTGCGGTCGTGAGGCCAATGAGCCCGCCCCGCAGCACCGGATTGCCCCGGCCCGTAAGCCTTCCGTCGTCGGAGAGCCCCTCGGCGATGGCCATGCTGACGCCAGCGCCCACGGCGGACGCTAGGCCGACGATGAAAGCGTCGAAGGAACGGCCGGTGGCGAGGGCCACGGCGAAGACCGGCGCCAGGGTCGAGACCGATCCATCCATGAGGCCGACCAGCATCGGCTGGATGATCTGCAGGAGAAAGCGTTCCCGCGGCGTGTGCGCCCGCTGCAGGGGCTCGCCGGCCCGTGTAAGGGGTTCGGGATCCGGCACGACGATCACCCTCGCGACGAAGGCGTCAGGGCGATGAGGGTCGTGCGGGATCCCCTCGCATTGCGCACCATCAGCATATGACAGATCGGGGCGCCGTTCCATGGCGCTGGCCGCCCGTCCAGGCGGCCAGCGACATGCGGTCGCCCCCCCCGGCGCCTTAGTCCTCCGCTCTCACGCCCGACGCCGCGAGGGAGCGGGACACCGCCTCCGAACGCACGCGGTGGATGAAGGCTTCGAGATCCTGCGGGCCCAGATCTCCCTCGCCACGCTGGCGGACGGCCACCTGGCCGCCGGCGGCCTCCCGCTTGCCGACGATCGCCATGTAGGGAACCTTCTGCAGCTGAGCGCTCCGTATCTTGAAGCCGATCTTCTCATCCCGGCTGTCGACGTCCACGCGCAGCCCCACCCGACGCATTTGGGCCGCCACGTCCCTGGCGTAGGGGACCTCGTCGCCGGTGATGGGGAGCACCCGCACCTGCTCCGGCGCCAGCCAGACCGGAAAGGCGCCGGCGAAGTGCTCGATGAGGATGCCGAGGAAGCGCTCGATGGTGCCCATGATCGCCCGGTGGATCATGACCGGGCTCTTCTCCTGCCCGTCCCGGTCGACATAGTGGAGGTCGAAGCGAAGGGGGGTCTGGAAATCGAGCTGCAGCGTGGCGCACTGCCACCGTCGGCCGAGGGCGTCGGTGACGTGGAAGTCAAGCTTCGGGCCGTAGAAGGCGCCCTCACCCTCGGCCCGGACATAGGCGAGGCCGGCGCCCTCGAGCACCTCTTTCAGCCCGTCCTCCGCCGCGTCCCAGAGCTCCTCCGCCCCCATGTGGTCCGCAGGGCGGGTGGAGAGCTGGACGTCGTACGGAAGCCCCAGGGTGCCGTAGATGGTCGCCACCAGGTCCAGCACCTCAGCCGCCACAGATGCCACCTGCCCGGGGGTGCAGAAGATGTGGGCATCGTCCTGGTGCATGCCGCGCACCCGTAGGAGGCCATGCAGCGTCCCGGAACGCTCGTAGCGCGAGAGCGGCCCGTATTCGGCAAGCCGCAGCGGCAGGTCCCGGTAGGAGCGGGTGGTCTCGCCGAAGATCAGGCAGTGCGCCGGGCAGTTCATCGGCTTGGCGCCGAAGGTCTCGCCCTCCACCGGGATCAGGAACATGTTGTCCCTGTAATGCTGGGCGTGGCCCGACCTCTCCCAGAGATCGAACCGCATGATCCAGGGGGTGGCGACCTCCTGGTAATGCTGCGCCTCCTGGAGTTCCTTCGAGAAGCCCACGAGGGCGTCATAGAGCTTCAGGCCCTTGCTGTGCCAGAACGTGAATCCCGGGGCGACCTGGTGGAAGCTGAAGAGGTCGAGTTCCGGACCGATTTTCCTGTGATCCCGCCGTTTGGCCTCCTCGACCAGCCACAGGTGGTGCTCCAGTTCCTTCTCGCTGGGGAAGGCGGTGCCATAGATGCGCTGCAGCATGGGGCGCTTCTCGTCGCCGCGCCAGTAGGCACCGGCGAGACTTGTGAGGGCGATGGCCTTCACCAGTCCGGTGCGCACGAGGTGCGGCCCCCGGCAGAGGTCCTCGAACTCGCCCTGGCGGTACATCGTGATCACGGCGTCTGCCGGCAGGTCGCGGATGAGCTCGATCTTGAACGGCTCATTGGCCTGCCCGAAGATCTGAAGGGCTTCGTCCCTGTCGATCACGCGCCGGGACTCCGGGTGGTCCTCCTCCACGATGCGGCGCATCTCGTCCAGGATCCGCGGCAGATCCTCGGTCGAGATCGGCTGCGGGAAGAGGATATCGTAATAGAATCCATCCTCGATCGCCGGACCGATGGCGAGCTGTGCTTCGGGCCAGATCCGCTTCACGGCCTGGGCCAGAATGTGCGAGGCCGTGTGGTTGAAGACCCGCTGTCCGCTCTCGTCGGCAAAGGTGAGAAAGCCCACCTCGCTCTCACCGGCCAGGGGCCGGAAGAGCTCGTAGACCTCCCCTCCCTCCTCCGCCGCCAGAGCGTCGCCGATGCCCGCCACCCGAGCGAGGTCACCATAGGAGGCGCCCTTGTCGACCGCCACGCTGCCGATACCCTTCACCAGCACATCCATCCTCGGCTCCCCCTTCTGGCCAACATGAAGGCCCGCCCCATCAAGGGGCGGGCCCAAAAGGCTCGCGGTTCCACCCTCGTCGGGGCGTTGGCCCCGCTTTCGGCCGCTTTATCGGGCGGACCCGGCGGGGTTCGCTCCCCCGCAGGCTCGGAAAGTGGTCTTCAGCGGTCCCGGGCGGAAGGCTTGCACCTTGTCCTCCCTCGCTGGGCCGGGGATCCCCGCTTACTCGCTTCCTCATCGCCGAGTATCCCGCGGATCATATGACACACCCGTCATGGGCGTCAAGGCAGCGCGATGGAAGGGCTGGTCCGGGATTGCCGTCGGTCCACGGCCTGGGGCGGACGCGGCCACCGCATTCGACAAGAACCGGGGCCATCCGGATGGCGTCTCTTCAGGTTCTGGCCCTTTCCTCGCTGGCGCAGAAGGAACAGCCCCGGCACAGCGTCACCCGGTCGAGAAACACGTTGCGGACCGTCGTGATCGACTCTTCATCGCCCTGCCGGCAACTGTCGTGGATCACGATTCTTTCCGGCGCCAGCGATATGAGGGCCGAGACTAGGAAGTCCTCGTAAGCGACTTCGGAATCGACGGTGTCCAGGATGAATTCCTTCAGGTTTCCCCCGTCGACCGGCCGGTGCGTGGCGTCGAAGAGCCTGAAGGCCCCTTCCGGCCCTACCGTGACGTGCACCCGGGTCATGCGCGGCGCCTGGGCTTCGACGAAATAGCGCAGGAGGCGCACGAACTCGGTGTATTCCCGCTCCATGAGGAAGTCGTCGATCGCCCGGTCCACGGCGTCCTCGAGGTCGTCGACGTACTCCTGAAGGCGAAAGGTGATGAATCCGTGGACGTTCAGGCGGACGTCGTCCTTCAGGTAGTCCGCCACCTTCTCCGCCATACGCTCCTCGCGCTGCGCCGGGTCGAGCCCCGACTCGTGGACGCTGCGGCCAGCCAGCGCCAGCACCGCCTCGCGCTCATCCCCGTCGAGATAGCGGTACGTGCGCTGGCAGATCCTCGCCAGGAGCTGCGGCTCAAGGTCGTTCAGGATGTGGCGGGCCACGGCGTATCCCACGGCCCGTCTGAAGTCCGTCCTGCGCGCCGGTGCCAGCGTGCCGGAGATGTCGAGGATCTCCTGACCGTCAGAATGGCGTGAGTGCAGTTTCAGCCGCCCGGGGCCGAACTCCTCGATGAGGCCCCTCAGGGCGCTGACCAGATGTTGTTTTTCTCCAACGGCGGCGATCGAGGCCAGCATCTGATGGCGACCTCCCCTCAGCCGCCCTAGTATATGGGCGCCCCGAAAGAGGCATACAGTGGGCTCGCCCCAGCCCTGCCAGCGAGACGCAGCGCGCATTTTTGGCGTCGGAACCGCAGGCGCCTGCGCCCCCGACGAGGCGCAAAAAAACCCACCCCAGGTCGGGGTGGGTGGGATGGTGGGCGGTAGAGGGCTCGAACCTCTGACCTCATGCACGTCAAGCATGCGCTCTACCAACTGAGCTAACCGCCCGGAAACCTGGAGGCGACGCCCGGATTCGAACCGGGGATAAAGGATTTGCAGTCCTCTGCCTTGCCCCTTGGCTACGTCGCCGAACTGGAGCGGAAGACGGGATTCGAACCCGCGACCCTCGCCATGGCAAGGCGATGCTCTACCACTGAGCCACTTCCGCGTCCCGTGTGTCGCGCGTGAGGCACGAATGACACTACCACGTTCGGCGCCCATTCGGCAACGGATGGACCGTCACCGATCGCAGGGACGACGCCGCATGCACCCGCTTCACACGTCTTGCTACCACGCCTTCCCATCTCGCCCTGGCGTCCGCGCGCTCCTGGTGCGTCAGGGCACAGCATGGCACGAGCCGCCTGCAGGGCCGCGTGGAAGGAGGTCCCGTCCGGGAACATTAAGCCAGCCCTCATGAGAGACCTTGACCCCTTGTCCCGGACATGCCGAGAATGGAACGTCGTTCGTCCCCGACTCTCCGAAGGAAAGGTCGTCTCACATGCGCCACGTTCCGGGACGGACCCTGGCCGCTACCCTCCTCCTCGTCCTTCTCACCGGCTGCGGCGCCACAGGCTCACCGAAGGCCCACACCAAGCCACCCACCACGACCAAAGGCAAGACCCAGGCAACCTCGAACATCCCCTGGAAGGCGACGGCCGCCTCAAGCGTCCTGCCGGGCGACGTCCTGATCGCCGATGCCGGCAACAACCGCATGCTGCTCGTCACCCCACAGGGAAAAATCGTGTGGCAGTACCCGGCGCCCGGGGAAAAGAGCGCCCTCATCGACGACGACGACGTGTTCTTCAGCCCCGACTGGACCGAGATCATCACCAACGAGGAAGGCTCGAACCAACTCGCCATCCTGAACTTCAACACGCGAAAGATCGTCTGGACCTACGGACATCAGGGCGTGGCAGGGTCCGCCCCCGGCTACCTCCACACCCCCGACGACGCCTTTCTCTACGGTCTCTCCGGCTCCAAGCAGGTGATCACCGTCGCCGACATCGTGAACCAGCGCATCCTCTTCATCGACCGCAGGACCGGCAAGATCATCAAGCAGTACGGCCAGACCCGCGTGCAGAAGGTCAACCCGCCGCTGACGTTCGGCGCCCCGAACGGCGACTTCCCGGCGCCGAACGGCGGCATGCTGGTGACCCAGATCAACGGGGATGACGCCGTCCTCCTGGACAAGGCCGGGCAGGTCGTCTACACCGTGCACTTCCCTACCGGCTTCTCCTACCCGTCCGACGCCAACTTCACGCCCTCGGGCAACATCATCTGCGTGTCCTACACGAACCCCGGCCAGATCGTGATCATGTCGCCCCAGGGCCAGGTTCTCTGGCACTACAAGGTGACGTCGGGACCGGGCATGCTCAACATGCCCTCGCTCGCCGTCCAGCTCCCGAACGGCAACGTCCTCCTGAACGACGACTACAACGACCGCGTGATCGTGATCGACCCCAACACGAACCAGATCGTCTGGCAGTACGGGCACACCGGCGTCACCGGCACGGCTCCGGGATACCTGCACGAGCCCGACGGCGTGGACTTCCTGCCGGTCGGCATCACCCCCGGGGCCCCGGGCCAGAGCGGCCATCACCTTTGGAGCTATCCAGGCAACGGATACTGAGGATCGTGCGACGACAGGGCTCCGCCTGCGGGCGGGGCCTCTTCGCGTCCCCGCCCTCCGTCGGGGCGTCGCCGCATTCCGGTGTCGGGAGCGCGCCCCCAGATCCGGATCCCCCGTCACACACACCGACCAGTCGACATAACGTGATACGGGCCGGCCGCTGACCCTCCCTTCGTGCAGGGGAGGATGGTGCGAAGAGCCAATCCCCGCTTCATCAAGGGAGGCCTCTTTCCTGAACAGGTGTGCCTGGGTGCCGCCGGACGATCCCCTCTACATCCGCTACCACGACGAAGAATGGGGCGTGCCCGTGCGCGACGGCACCGCCCTCTTCACCCTCCTGTGCCTCGAGGGCCAGCAGGCCGGGCTCAGCTGGCGCACGGTGCTCAGCAGGCGTGATGCCTACATGGAACTTTTCCACGGTTTCGATCCGGTCCACGTTGCCCGTCTTACGGAAGCGGACGTGGACCGACTGTCGGCTGATGTGCGTCTCATCAGGCACCGGGGCAAGATCCGGGCCATTGTGAAGAACGCAGGCGCCCTGATCGCCCTCGAGGCCTCGGGGACACCCTTTGCGACCCACCTCTGGTCCTTCGTGGAGGGCGAGACGCTTCTGGGCGACGGGAATCGCCCGCATCCCGCCGCCATGGCAGCGGCCCGGTCGATGAGCCGAGATCTCAGTGGCCGCGGCTTCGCCTTCGTGGGCCCGACCATCTGCTACGCCTTCATGCAGGCCGCCGGGCTCGTCATGGACCACGACCAGGGCTGCTGCCGCCGGTCCGCTCTTCTTCCGTGACCGGCCGTCATAAAACACAAGCCCGCCATGCGAAAGGCGGGCTCTGAGATGGTGCCGCAGGGCGGAATCGAACCGCCGACACGAGGATTTTCAGTCCTCTGCTCTACCGACTGAGCTACCGCGGCGCAATAAGTGGCGGAGGCGACGGGACTCGAACCCGCGATCTACGCCGTGACAGGGCGTTATGTTAACCAACTACACCACGCCTCCGGAAACCGCCACGAAACTGGTGGGCGAAACAGGGATCGAACCTGTGACCCCCTCCTTGTAAGGGAGGTGCTCTGCCGCTGAGCTATTCGCCCCGAGCGCGCCGTGATTATAGCATCCGCCGAGACGGGCCGACAAGGAAGTCGGCATGCCCGCCCTTGGCGATCGCATGCGCGGGGCCACGCGAAGGATACCCTTCGGAACGGGTCGAATCCCTGCAAACCCGGAAAGGAGGTCATTCTTGAACAGGCTTGCCGTCTTTGTCGATGGAGCGAATCTCTTCTACGCCCAGCGAAAGCTTGGCTGGCATCTCGACTATCGCAAGGTCTATGAACACGTCACCAGGGACTACGACGTTTACAACGCCTTTTACTACACCTCGGTGACCTCGCCGCCGGACCCGTCCGCCGAAGGCTTCCTGCGGGCCCTCACCGGCATGGGCTACACGGTGCGCCGAAAGACCGTCAAGGAGATCCTGGACCAGGAAACGGGCAACATCGTCCGCAAGGCCAACCTCGACATCGAGATCGTCATCGACATGTTCAACACGGTCGAACTGTACGACACGGCGCTCCTGGCCTCGGGTGACGGGGACTTCGAGCGCGCCATGGAGCTCCTGCGCTCCCGGGGAAAGCGGGTGCTGGGGCTCGGCTCGCAGGCCATGGCCGCCTACGACCTGGTGAACGCCACGGATCGTTACATCTACCTCGAAGAGATCAGGGAGTTCGTCGAGAAGCCTGCCTCAGAGCCGGTCCGGCCCGCCAATGGAGGTGCCCCAGGTTTCGAGCGCGCCGAGCCGGTCGGCTGAAACGGCGACCAGCATATCCCCCGTGAGCCAGGAGGGCCTCGTCGCGGCCACGAAGGTCATGCCCGCGGGTGGCGTCAGGTCGGCGAGCCAGTGGGTCGCTTTCGGCCCCACCCGCCACACGCGGATCACGAGGGCGCCCTCGATGTTCCTGCAGAGCACGGCGAAATAGCGGCCGTCGCCAGCGAACGCACCTCCACCGACCACGCGGTCACCGCCCATATCGAGTTCTGTCAGCCGGTCCGTGATCAGGTCGAGGAAGGCCACCCTGCCGGAGGCGTTCTGGAGGACAGCGAGGCGCAGCCCACCGGGCGCCATGGAAAGCGGCCGGAGACGCCTCCCCAGTACGGTCACCCCCTGTGTGCCGGCGGCGATCACTTCGCCGGCACTGTCAGCCACGACGGCGCGCCCCCGTGCATCGACGCCGAAGGCGGCGAGCCCTCCCGCCCGTTCCAAGAGGACATCCTTCGACCCCCCCGTCAGGTTCCAGAGTTCGAGCGTGGCCGACCCCCGCTTTTCGAGGCGGTTCGAAAAGTAATAGACGCTCTTCGCCGAAGCCCCGAAGAACGGGGCCATCGCCCACACCGGTGCCCAGGCGAGGGATCCGGGAGGCCTCGCATAGAGATCCGACTCCCTGACGCCGTCGACAACAGCTGGCACGAGCGGGACGAGCCGTCTCGCTCCTGGGCTGACCGAAAGGCGTGAGAGCGTCTTGCCCTGCCGGCCCACCACCAGGACCTCCCGCCCGTCAGGGGAGAGCGGCAGCCGCTCGATGTCTCCGCCTCTTGTCAGGGTGGCGACGTCCACCTCGGTGGCGCCCCACACTTCGATCCGGCCCACGCCCGGCACCGTGAAGGAAGCGCGCGGCTGTGCCGGGACGGCGCCGCCGCTGCCCCCACCCTGGGCCATGAGCACCCGGCCGCCTGGAGCGAGCGGCAGGAGATAGACGGCGTGGCCGAAGCGGCCGGTCACGGCCTCGTAGGCGCCCTCGGCAAGGCGCACCCAGTTGACCGGCGCCCGGGGCGTTCCCCCGGCGGGCGTGGCAAGCCTGCCGTGTGCCACAAGATCAGCGACGAGAAATACGGCGAGGAGCACTATGGCGAAGCGACCCTTGCGCAAGGCCCACACTCCCGGAAAAGGGATGGAAGAGCCTATGCGTCGCCCGGGGTCGTTAGGCGGCCGAGCCTCCCACCGATGGGGAGTTCGCACAACCGAAGGAGAAATGGTTTGATCGAGATCGTGGGACCCGATCCCGTGCACAAGGGGCGTTCGATGCATGCCACCCGTTGACCCGACCGCCACAGTGTCGCCGGCCGCCTATCCCCCGCCCGGGAATTTCCCCGGGGATGCCATCCGGGAAGAACTCGACCCGCCCGACGCCCGCATCGACGTCGGCGTCGCCATCGTCGGCGGAGGCCCGGCCGGCCTCTCCTGCGCCATCCACCTCCTCAAGCTGCTCGCCGACGCCCCCGAGGTCATGGCGAAGCTCGGCGAGGTGCCCGTGGCCGTCATCGAAAAGGGAAAGTTCTGCGGCGCCCACGACCTGAGTGGCGCCGTGATGCGCCCGTCGGGCGTTGCCGCTCTCTTCCCGGACATGGACCCGTCCGAGTGGCCGACGTACGGCCAGGTGCGTGAGGACGCCGTCTACTGGATGCATGGCCCGTCGTCTGCCACCCATATCCGGCCCACACCGCCCACATTCCGAAACCGGGGCAATTTCGTCGTGAGCGTCTCGGAGCTCGCCCGGTGGCTTGCCGCCAAGGCCGAAGAGGCCGGCGCCTACGTCTTGACCGGGACCTCCGCCGAAAAGCTCCTCGTCCAAGGCGGCGTGGTGCGCGGCGTGCGCTCCGGCGACAAGGGCAGAAACCGCGACGGCTCCCCTTCGCAGACCTTCGAGCCGGGGGTCGACATCACGGCGAAGACCACCGTGCTGGCCGATGGCCCGTGGGGATACCTGGGCCGGGCGGCGATCGAGGCCTTTCACCTCGACGAGGGGCGGGAACCACAGACGTGGGCCCTTGGCGTGAAGGAAGTCTGGGAGGTGAAAAAGCCCCTCGGCCGCGTGATCCACACCCTCGGCTGGCCCCTTCGCTACGCGGCGAAGTGGCATGAGTTCGGCGGCTCCTGGATCTACCCGATGGGGGAGGACAAGGTGTCCCTGGGCTTCGTCCTCGGCCTCGGCTACACCGACGCCACCGTCTCCGCCCACGACATCCTGCAGCTCTTCAAGACCTCGGACCTCGTGCGGGAGATCCTCGAAGGCGGCGAACGCGTCGCCTGGGGAGCCAAGGTCATCCCCGAGGGCGGCTTCTGGGCCCTCCCGCGCCCTCACGCCCCGGGTGTCGTCCTTGTCGGCGACACCGCCGGCATGGTGAACGTGCCGAACCTGAAAGGCATCCATTACGCCATTCACGCGGGCATCGAAGCCGCCAACACCATCTTCGCCGCCCTGCGGGAAGACTCGAACGACCTCTCCGCCTATGAGGCGCGCCTCAGGGATTCACTGGTCTGGGGCGATCTCTACACCTCGCGCAACATGCGCCAGCCGTTCGACAGGGGTTTTTTTGCCGGCTCCGCCATCGCCAACCTGATGGTGGCGACGGGTGGCGCCTTCCCGGGCGGCAGGTGGAAGAATCGTCTCGACCGCGAGGCAGCGATGGTCCTCGGTGACAAGGCCGCCTCCTACCCGCGGCCCGACGGGAAGTACATCTTCGACAAGCTGTCGTCCGTGTTCACGTCGGGGGTCAGCACCCGCGACGACGAACCCAGCCATATCCGCGTCGCGAGGAGGGTGCCACGGCAGGTCGCCGAGACCTGGCGCTGGATGTGCCCGGCCGGCGTGTACGAGATCGATGAGAGCACAGCCGACGGGGACATGGTGGACGTCATCGTGAACTCGCCCAACTGTGTGCAGTGTGGCGCCATCACCGCCAAGGGCGGGCGCCTCACGCCGCCGGAGGGCGGCACGGGCCCCACCTACCGGATCACCTGAGGGTTGCGGGGGACGCCGGGGCCAGGACCCTGGCGATGGCGTCGGCGGCGTCCGGCACCTCATCCGCCGGCAGCGTGCGCACGTCGAGGAGGAGGACGTCTGCCTCGACCACGGCGAGCACGGCCGGCCGGCCAAGCCGCAGGCGCGCCTGGGCATCCTGCGGGGCGAGGGGCGACGACGGGGCCACCGCCCAGCCGGACAGCGGCACCTCGGGCAGGCTGCCGCCGCCGGCCCGGCCCTCATGGGGCACGAGTCGGGAGTCCACGCCCCGCTCCTGAAGGGCCCGGGCGAGGTCCTGCGCCCTCTCCCGAAGGAGGGCGGGATCAGCTGAGAGCATCGCCCGCGCCGGGATGGCCGAGGGCTCCTCGAGCGTCTGGTAAAGGGTCGCCCTGAGGGCGGCGATCACCATCTTGTCCGCACGCACCGCCCGGTAGAGCGGGTGCCGGTAGAGGGTGTCCACGAGCTGTCGTCTGCCGGCGACGAGTCCGGCCTGGGGACCGCCCAGGAGCTTGTCACCTGAGAAGAACACAAGGTCGGATCCCCCCCTCAGGCGCTCGGCCACCGTCGGCTCGCCGCCGGGCATCGGCAGGAGGCTGCCGCTGCCGAGGTCGTCCAGAAGCACGATCCGCCTCTGGCGTGCCAGAGCCGCCAGTTCGGAGAGCGACGGTGAGGTCACAAACCCCGTCTGGCGGAAATTTGAGGGGTGCACGCGCATGATGGCGGCCGTCTCGGGCCCGATCGCCCGCTCGTAGTCGGCAAGGTGGGTGCGATTCGTCGTGCCCACCTCGACGAGGCGGGCGCCGGAGGCGGCCATGATCTCGGGCACCCGGAAGGAGCCGCCGATCTCGACGAGTTCACCGCGGGAGATCACGACCTCGCCTCCCCTGGCGAGCGCCGCCAGGGCGAGGAACACGCCGGCCGCATTGTTGTTGACGACGAGGTGGGCCTCGGCCCCGGTGAGGAGGTCGAGGAACGGGTGAATGTGGGCGAGGCGCGTGCCCCGCCGTCCCGAGCCGAGATCCATCTCGATGTCGGTGTAGCCCTCCCCCGCCCTCGCCGCCGCACGGGCGGCGAGGCGGCTCAGGGGCGAACGTCCGAGATTGGTGTGGATCACCACTCCGGTGAGGTTCAGAACCCGGACCGGCTCGGGTCCGACCACAAGGAGCAGCTTCGAAAGGCGGGCGAGGAGTTCCCCCTGGTCGGGAACCTCCTCTCGGCCGCGGGCCTCGGCCAGCACCTGGCGGGCCGCCCAGGCCGCAAGCGGGCTTCCCTCCCGTCCCGCCTCCCTGAGAAGACGCCCCACCGAGGGCAGGTGACGGCGCGGGTCAGGCATGCACCCCACCGCCGTATCGCTCCAGGAGGCCGTCCCTTGTGATGTAGGCGAGGCGCACCTCGAGCTTCTCGCTGCGATGTCCGGAAAGGCGCCTGCCACCCTCCGGGTGGTAGACGAGAATCAACCAGTAGCGGTAGAGCCTCGCCCACCAGCGCCCGATCCCGGGCGGCAGGTCCACGGCGTGGAAGCCGACCGCCTCGGCCGGGCGGGCGAGGACGGTGGTCCCCAGGAAGTACTCGATGTCGCTGTACTTCTCGTGGGTCCTCGCCCAGTCGGCCAGGATCCCCATCGAACGCTTGAACTCCTTGAGCCCGCGGATCGCCCCGAGCCGGCCCAGCATCTCGTTCTTGAAGTGGATCTCGCCAAAGGGCATGCCCCGTTTCAGCACGCGCCCCCCTCCAAGATCGAGGTCACGGCCCTTCCACACCACCCGGGTGAGCCTGAAGAGGGCATCCGGACCGAGATCGTCCGCGGAATACAGGCGGTCGAAGACCGTCTCCCAGGTGTTCCAGACAGACGTGATCAGGTGCACCCTGCGACCCTGCCGGGCGATGAGTTCGGAGACCGTGACGAGTTCGATGTTCTTCTCCTGGAGTTGGGGCAACGCCAGCGCGAGCGCCTTCACCGTGCGCTGCCGCCCGTCACCGCCGGCGTCGTGCAGGAGGAGGACATTCCCGTCCCTCGCCCCCGCCACGATCCTCTGGGCGAGGAGTTCCGGCCCCGGCCGACTCATCCAGTCGCCGATGTTGACGCTCCACAGGACGACCGTCTGCGCGGATCGGGCCGCCGCCCACATCGTAAAGGCGTTGAACTGCCCCCAGGGCGGCCGGAACAGGGCTGGTCTGCGCCTGAAGGCGGCTGCCGTCGCCACGGCCCCGTCATCGATCTGCCGGAAGGTGGCCACCGGGCCCATGAGCCAGGCTCGCCTGTGGAAGAGCCCGTGGTTCGCCACCTCATGTCCCTCCGCCGTGATCCTGGTAACGAGGTCGGGGCGGCGGGCCACCTCTTCGCCGACCACGAAGAAGGTGGCGTGGGCGTTGTGGGCGGCCAGGAGATCGAGGACAGGCGCCGTCGACTCGCCGGGTCCGTCGTCAAAGGTGAGCGAGGCGACCGAGGCGCTTCCGGGCACGCTCTTCACCACCCCGATTCCTAGGTGGTGCATGAGCACCTCCGGCAGGAAGGCGTAGGCGAAGGCGATCACAATGAGCCAGATGAGGATGGCAAGCCATGTCGGCATGCTCTTCCCGGCCACCTCTTCCTGGCAAGGCTGTGTGGGATCAGGGTCGTGCGGGAGGGTTTCCCCGCCCGGGCATCCGGCGCCTCCCGGAGGGCCGGCCTTCGTTTCCCAAGGCACTCCCGAGCGTGCCTCGAGAGGCATGCTCGAGGATGTCCCTCGCGATGTCGTAGGACGAGCGGGGGCGTCCCAGCGATCGCGCCCGTTCCGCCATTCCGGCGAGCGCCCCGCCAGGCGCCATCACGGCTCGAAGACCGTCGACGAGGTCGTCCGTCGTCGGGGCGCGAAACCCCGCCCCGGCATCCAGGATGCGGCCGGTGTTCACCATCTCCTGACCGGGTATGGGCCGGAAAATGGCCATCGGCAGGCCCCTCGCCATCGCCTCCGAGGTCGTGAGCCCGCCGGCCTTCGATACCAGCACGTCGGCCACGCCCATCAGCTGGGCCACCTCGTCAGTGTAGCCGAGCGAGACCACCGGGTGCCCGCCGCGCTGGGCCACCTGGTCGACGGCAGCCTTCAGCTGGGCGTCGTGCCCGGCGATGCTGACATACGTGGCCGCCGGACCCTTCTCCGCAAGGACGCCCACCACATCCGCAAAGCCGCTGATCATCCCGTAGGCTCCGGCCATGAGGAGGATGACGGGCCCGTCCCCGATGCCAAAGCGCCTGCGCACCGCCTCTGCGTCGACGGGATCGGCAAACGCCGGGTGCACGGGTATGCCGCTCACCAGGATCTTCGCGCGGGGAATGCCTCGCCCCGCCATCTCCTCCGCCATCTCCTCGGTGCCCACATAGAAGCGGTCGATACCCTCGTGCAACCACTGGCTGTGCACCGTGTAATCGGTGATCACGGCCATGCTGGGGGCATCCGTCCGGCCCATCTCGCGCAGAGCCGACACGACGCCTGCAGGTGTGGGGAAGGTGCTCACGACGGCCCGCGGGTCCTCATCCCCCACGAGCCGCTCGATCTCTCGCCTGCCGAGGGTGTTCAGAAAGCGCTGGAAGGCGGAGTGTGGTGCGATCTGCCCGGTCGAGCGGTAAAACGCCTCGTAGGCCCACGGCCAGTGCCGCACTGAAAAGATGTAGGCCTGGCGCACCAGGTGGTTGAAGGATCGGTTCACGTAGTCGAAATAGTCCACCTCGCGGGTGGGCACCTCCGGTGCCATGCGCCTCAGGGCTTCCCCGATGGCGACGGCCGCACTGTGGTGGCCCGCTCCGAGGGTCGCGGACAGGAAGAGGATGCCGCCTTTCGCGTGTCGCGTGTCCATGATCATGCGTCTTCTTCCTTCGCCTTCGCCCCCCGCCCTCCCTTGGCCGGTCTGTACATCCACGGTCTCGAAATGCGGTATGCTCGTTCGCGGACATGGGGGAGGCCTGCCCCTCCCTTCGCCCGCCTCACCACGCCCGCCACGCGAAATGGGGCCGCCTGATGCGCCGACGTCTCGCCAGCATCCTCCTGCCCACCGTCCTCCTCGCTTCCTCTCTCCTCCCCGCGGCGCCCGCCGCCGGGGCGGCCGGACCTCCCGAGCGTCATGTGATCGTCCTCATCGTCGACGCCACATCGATCCAGAACTGGGCCTACATGAACCTTCCTAACCTGCACGCCCTGGCGGCCCGGGGCAGCGTCGGCCTCATGAACTCCAACACTGCGGGCCAGAACGTGCGGCCAAACGCCCTGCTCACGATGGGCGCCTCGGCCCACCTGGAGGCGGTGGGGCCAGGACTCGGCCTTTCCGTCAACAGCATATACGGCGGCGCGTCGGTGAAGAGCCTCGTCAGGGCCGAGACGGGTTTCACGCCTCCTGCCGGCGCCATCGCCGACCTCAACTGGGGCGAGGACGCCATCGCCAACGCCTCCCAACCATACGCCTTCGCCATGGGGGCCCTCGGCCAGTCGGTGAACGCCGCCGGCGGGCGCGTCGAGGTCTTTGGCAACGCCGACATCCCAAGCGGGCTCGGCTCGGCGGTGACCGGCATGGCCGGGCCGGCCGTCTCCCCTCCCTACCTCGACCGCTCGGCGGTGGACTTCGCCGCCAATGCCTATGGCTGGGTGCAGGGCGGCGATGTCGGGGACGACCTCTTGGTCCCGACCCCCGGCGCCCCCTATGGGGTGTCTCTCGACAACCCGAAGCTCCTTGCGGACGTGCTGAAGGCCTACCCCTCGACGGCCCTCCTCGTGGTCGACTACGGGGATACGGTGCGGGCCGACGCCTGGCGCCACGTCACGGCAAACGCCCGGGCGGCGAACGATGCGACCACCTTCGCCCTTCACCACTTCGACAGCTTCCTCGGCGCTCTCTTGCCGCACGTCGATCTCCACAACACGCTCCTCGTCGTCTTCTCGTCCGCCCCCTCGTCGATCGCCAGGGCCGGCAACGAGACGCTGACGCCGGTGCTCGTCGCCGGCCCCGGCTTCACGCCGGGCACGCTCTCGTCACCGACGACGCACCGCCTGGGGATCGTCTCTAACATCGACGTGGCGCCCACCATCATGCACTTCCTCGGCATCAGGACGCCCGCCGACTTCTTCGGCGCCCCGATGTTCACCGCCAGAACGGCAAGGCCGCTCGCCTCGCTGGCAGCGATGGGCACGCAGATCGCCTTCCAGTCCACGCAGCGCCTGCCGATCCTGAAGACCCTCGTCTACTTCATCGTGCTCGTGTTCCTCCTCGCCATCATCTACCTCCTCGCCTCCCGAAGGCGCCTCGGGCTCGTCCAGGGAGGTCTCTCAGCCCTCACCATGGCGGTGCTCTACCTGCCGCTCGGGATCCTTGTCGCCCCGCTGGGCCACCCCACCGACCTCGGCGCCTCCTTCGGCCTCATCATCGGCTTCACGGCCGTCGCCACCGTCCTGACCCTGCGGCTGGCCGCTCACCCTCTCGATCGCATCATGATCCCTTCGGTCCTCACGAGCCTCGTGCTGCTCGCCGACCTCTTCACCGGCACCCACCTCATCCAGAACTCGGCGCTCGGCTACGACCCGCAGATCGGGGCGCGCTACTACGGCATCGGCAACGAATACATGGGCGTCCTGGTCGGTGCGTCGGCGATCGGGTTCAGCGCCCTGCTCGAGCGCTGGAAGAAGCTCTCCTGGCTCCTTCCCGCCGTGATCGTCATCTTCGCCGTCATCGTCGGCGCCATGGTGGCTCCCGATCTCGGGACGAAGGCGGGCGGCGCCATCACGGCGACCGCCGCCCTCGGCGTGGTGGTGCTGAAGCTCACCGGCAGGAAGATCTCCTGGCGCGAGGTTCTGGGGATCGCCGGCGTGATCCTGGCGCTCCTCGTGCTCCTCGTGGTGGCGGACGTCGTCCTTCACTCCGGCGCCTCGCGCACGGACATCGGCCGCACCGGGCTCTTCGTCCTCTCGTCCGGCCCCGGGGCTGCCATCCAGATCATCGTGAGGAAGCTCTCGACCAACATCTCGCTCGTACAGGGCAGCTACTGGACCCTGCTCCTGGTCGTGGCCATCGCCCTCGTCGTGGCCTTCCTGACCGTCCTCGTCGGCAGTTACCGGGACATCGGCACCGACTACCCCCGTCTTGGCTTTGGTCTCCTCGGCGCCCTGGTGGGGGCGGGCGTGGGCTTCGTCTTCAACGACACAGGCGTGGTGGCGGCCTCTACCTGCATCATCTTCCCGATCGCCACCGCCCTTCTCCTCGACCTCAAGAAGGCGCCGCTAGCCGGCCGCTTCGGGCCCAGGCAGCCCCGCGGCGGGGCCTGACGCCGTCACATGATGTTGCCTCGCCCGTATGGTGGGGCGAGGGGGTGCCGTCATGCGGCCGGCACACGTCCAGGCGTTCATCGACGGCGTGCTTGCCGAGGCCAGGCGCGGGGCCGAGGCGACCGGGCTTTTGACGAGCGTCGTGCTCGCCCAGTGGGGAGCGGAGTCGCTCTGGGGACAAAACACCAACGCCCACGCGAACAACCTGGGCAGCATCATGCGCCACGGCTCCTACTGCGCCTATCCCTCCATCCGGGACTTCACCGACGACTGGATCCGGGTGCTGAACCTCCCCCTCTATGACCCCGTGCGGGCGGCGGTGCCCTCAGGAGCGGCGGCGGTGGCGAAGGCGCTCGGCGAGAGCCCCTATTCGGGCGACAACTACCGGGACGGGAACCACCCTGCGGGGTGGCTCATCGGGCAGGTGCTTTCGGACTTCAGCCTCACCGAGTACGACGGCGCCTAGGGCGCCCCGCTGGCACGGATGGGACGGGACGTCCCGATGGTGACGTCCTTCAGCCAGAAGTACGAGAGAGCGGCTCCCGCCATCGAGACGGCCCCCATCACGGCCATGGCCGAGGACGCCCCCCAGGCGGCGGCGATGTACCCTGCGGCAACCGAGCCGGCCGGCAGGGCCACGAGGACCGGCACCCAGGCGAGTGCGAACACCTCGCCGTAGATGCGGCCCGGGATCGTCTCCTGGGCGATCGTGGCCTGCAGGATGAGGACGGGCGCCACCCCGCCGTCCATGATGGTCACCGCCAGCGTGGCGGTCGGCCAGGCGGAGGTGAGCCCCAGGGCGGCCATGCCGAGCCCGGAGGTGGCGAGGGTGAGGAACATGAGGACGGGCGGTCGCAACCTGGAGAGCAGCCACGGTCCACCGATGCCGAGCGCCACCGGCAGGGTTCCTGCGAGGAGGCCGATGAGCCCGACGATGGACGCCCCGACGTGCAGCGTGTGCCGGAAGAAGAACACCTCAAGGGCATAGACGCCGCCCCAGGCGAAATTCCAGACCGAGAAGGCGCCGGTCACGGGCCAGAGGCCGGGAGCCGCCACGAGGACTCTCAGCGAACGGCGCAGGCGCACCCTGAGCCTGCCTGCCACCGGCGCTTGGTCGGCGAGGAGGAGGGCGGGCAGGAGCATGCCCACGAAGGAGACAGCGTCGATCACGAGGGCCGCCCCCACGCCCCAAAGGGCTATGGCCAGTCCGGCGAGCGCCGGCGAGCCGTACCACGAGACGTTGAACAGCATCGCCACGAGGGAGTTCACCGCCATCCGGGCCGCCTCGGGCGTCTCGCGGCGCACGAGCACGTTCACGGCGGCCTGCAGGACCATGCTGCCGGCGGCAAGGAGGAGGGTGACGGCGTAGACGAAGGGGAGCGAGAGCATCCCGGCGTCGCCGGCAAGCGGGATGACGAGCACGACGGCGGCCGACAGGAGCGACGCCCAGATCACGGTGCGACGCGGTCCGTGCCGGTCGGCGAGCGCCCCCGCCCAGGGGTTCAGGAGCTGGGGCACGTACTGCATGGCGCCCAGCACGCCCATGGCGGCCGCCGAGTGCGTCATGTCGTACACCAGCCACGGCAGGGCGAGGCGGAAGAAGCCGTTGCCGAGGTCTGACACCGCCGTTCCGGCGAGGAAGACGATGAGACCGGTGGGGGCGAGGCGGAGGGCGAGCCAGGGGCGGCGCTGACTGTTCACGTCGGTACCCTCCTCGGACGGGGGAAGCGTCTTCAAAGGGCGCTCCCCGGCGATGAGGCGCACACCCTCGTGGCAGCCCCGGGTGGAAGAGCACCTGCACGGCGCTTTCGAACCGTTCCGGAAAGGGCCCACCCCGCGAGGCACGCGCTCAAGGCACGTTCCTTGCGGCCCGGCTCGGGTCCCCGTCCGAGATGGCCAAGGACGTCAGGGAGGCCGACGGCGAAGGTTCGGCCCGCCCGGCGGCCCTTCGTGACCGCGCTAATCCCTCTCGTCCTGGATACGTCTCACGAGCCCCTCCTCCACATCCGGCCACTCTTCAGCCGTGATGGAGAAGACGACGGTGTGACGCTGGGTGCCGTCCCTGCGCAGGCGGTCGTTGCGGAGGATGCCCTCCTCGCGGGCGCCGAGCTTCCTGATGGCGGCCTGGGAGTGCGCGTTCATGTGGTCCGTCTTGAGGGACACGCGCCGAGCTTTCCAGTCCTCGAAGGCGTGCCGGAAGAGGAGGAGCTTCGCCTCCGGATTCACGAACGTGCCCCAGGCGTCCGGGCGGTACCACGTGTAGCCCACCTCGAGGGTGCGGTGTTCGGGGTGGATGTCGCAGTAACGGGTGCTGCCGATGACCTCGCCGCTTTCGGTCAGGACGACGGCGAAGGGACGCTGGCCCCCCTCGGCAGCGGCGACGAACGCCGCCACGAGCCAGGCGTCCATCCCCTCCGGCGTGCTGGGATCGGCGCCTGCGAACCAGGTCCAGATGCCAGCGTGGGCCGCCGCCTTGAGGAGGGCGTCGCCATGGCGCGGGGTGAGCGGCTCGAGCCGCACGTGGCGCCCCTCGAGCACGAGATCGCCAAGTCCCGGGTTCATGGGCGGGATGCCTCCCAGGGGCCACTCCCGGCGAGCTCGAGGGCGGTCATGATGATGCCGAGGTGTGAAAAGGCCTGGGGGAAGTTGCCGCGGGGTTCCCCGGTGCGCATGTCGGCATGCTCGCCGAGAAGGCCGAGTTCCGTGCGCGAGGCGAGGAGCCCCTCGAGGAGCGTCGTGGCCTCCCTCATCTCGTGGCGCAGGATGTGCACCCGGGCGAGCCAGGAGGTGGCCAGCACGAACGGGTGGGCGGCCCTGCCCAGCATGTCGCTCTCGTAGCGGAAGACCCAGTGCCCCTTCACGAGTCGCTGGCGGATGGCGGCAAGGGTTTTCGCGAACGCCTCGTCCTCCGCCTCCACGAAGCCGTAGAGGGGCATCAGCAGGAGCGCCGCGTCGAGGCGCCTCGAGCCGTAGGCCTGGACGAAGATCCCCGTCTCGGGGTCGCGGGCCTTCTCCCAGATCTCGTCCCGGATCGCCTCGGCCTCCTTGGCCCAGGCTTCGGCATCGCCCTGGATCCCGAGCCGACCAGCCAGTTCGGCGCCGTAGTGGAGCGCCACCCAGCACATCAGCTTGGAATGGGTGTAGTGATCGTCCTGTCCCCGGAACTCCCAGAGACTGGCATCCTTCGCCCGCCAGTTCTCCTTCACCCAGGTGATGAGGACGCGCAGGATTTCCCAGTATTTCTCGAGGAACACGGTGTCGCCCGTGGCGTCCACATAGCGGTAGACCGTCCACAGGAAATCGCCCTCGACGTCCATCTGGGTCTGCAGCGTGGCGGCGTTCCCCTCCCGGCAGGGGCGGGAGTCCCGAAAGCCCCGCAGCCAGCCGAGCTCCTGCTCGCCGCGGATGAGGGTTCCGTCGACGTGGAAGAACGGGGCCTGGAAGGGCTTCCCCTGCAGATCCACGCAGTTCAGGAGGAAGTCCAGGAACCGTCGCGCCGGAATGACATCGCCGACGGCGAGGAACGCCTCCGCCGTGTACGAGCCGTCCCTGATCCACGAAAAGCGGTAGTCCCACTGCCGGCTCTCCCCCACCGTTTCCGGCAGGGAGGTGGTCGGGGCCGCGATGATGGCGCCCGTGGTCCGGTAGACGAGTCCGTGCAGGACGAGCAGCGAGCGCTCGACAGCCTCCTTGTAGGGCCCGTCGTAGTCGGGGCGTCGGATGTGGCGCCAGTGGAAGACATTTCTCTCGAAGGAGCGCCGGCGCACCTCGACGTCCAGAGCGTCCGCCGCACCTCTGGCCTCGGCCAGGAGGGCGTCGACGGAAAGGGATCCCTCACGGTCGCTGTCGCCGATGTGGCGCAGCACCAGCTGGTATTTCCCGGGTTCGAGGACCCAGTGTCCGCGCACGGGATCCGCCGACATGGCGGGGGCCGCCCGGTCCTCCGGCATGATCACGAAGGCGAGCATCTCGCCCCCCAGGGGGTTCTCGAACACGGCGCCGCCTGGGATCTCGGCGACGGCCGAGGCGACAAGGCCGTACCCGAAGGCGGGGTTCAGGCGCACGGCGACCGGCACGTCGTTATCGACGAGGCGCCGCAGCTCCGGACGCCCCACGACGAGGTAGTCCGTGATCTCAACCCGGCCCCCAGCCGTCTCCAGGGTGGTGCACAAAATGTTGGTCCCGGGCACGTATTCCTGCTGCCGCTTCGTGACGGGCTGGATGGGGCTTATGGCATACGAGCCGTTCTCCTGGCCGCCGAGCAGCCGTGCGAAGACGGCGGGGCTGTCAAAGCGCGGCATCGGCAGCCAGTCGACGCGTCCCTCGGGGTCGACCAGGGCGGAGGTGGCCCCGTTCGTCAGAAAGCCGTAGAACTTCACGCCGAGACCTCCAGCACCGCCTTGATGTCATCCGGGGTCCGGAAGAGGGCGCTCTGGAACTCCCGAAGCGGGAGACGGCGCGTGATGAGGCGTTCGGGCAGGGTGCCGAAGCGGCGCCCGAAGTCCTCCATATCCCTGACCGCGGCCTCGTAGTGCGGGCGGGCGGCATTCACCGAGCCCATCATCACCTGGTTCTCGAGTACCATGTCCGTGTTCAGGAGGGCGGCATCGACGGAGATCGTGTGGTGGCCGCCGGTGACGCCGGTCAGCACCAAGACACCATCCCGGGCGAGCAGGTTGGCCGCCCGGAAGAGAAGCGGCGCATACCCCGAAGCTTCCACGGCCACGTCGAAGCGGATGTCGCCCACCTCCGTCTCGAGCGGTGTCGAGGAGTCGTCGACGTAGCGGCCGCCTGCCTCGAGCACGATGCTTCCCTTGGGTCCCGAGGCGTCCACCCGGTCGAGGACCCAGACCTCGAGCCCCTTCGAGATCAGGAGGAGGGCCGCGAGGAGGCCGACCGGCCCGGCGCCTGTGACGAGCGCCCGTCTTGCCGCAAGGAAGGAAGGCCGGGCGGAGAGTGCTTCGCCGACCGCCTTCTCGACGATGGTCAGCGGCTCCAGGAGCACGCCCGTGCGTCGGAGCGACTCGGGGACGTGCACGACAAAGGGTGCCTCCTCGACGAGCCTTTGCCTCATGAAGCCGTCCAGGCGGGCGATCCCCCGCTCTCGGTAATGCCCCGTTACGCAGAGGTCCCAGCGCCCCTGGGCGCAGGCCGGGCACATATCGTCGCAGGGCCTTCGCACGATGCCGATGGCGAGGTCTCCGGGCTGAAAGTCGCCTGAGTCCTCTCCTGCCTCGACGACCCTGAGGAGCGACTCGTGCCCGATCACGAGCTTCTCCTCCCCCTTGGGCGCCTCGCCGTAAAGGCCCGAAACGATCTCGAGGTCCGTGCCGCAGATGCCGACCTCCAGCGCCTCAAGCAGGAGTTCTCCCCTGCCCGGGGAACGGACGGGATAGGGTTCAAGGACGGCGGAGTCCTTTTGGCCCGGGGTGATCTTGACCGCCAGACATGTGTCGTCGCTCATCGCTGCGCCCCCTTTCCCCCTCCTTCCCGTTCGCCCTCTTCGAGCCCTCCCGGAGGCAGGCCCGTGCGCATGCACCTCGTGTTCCTCGATGGGTCGTTTCGCCTGACCCCGGCGCTTCGCAGCTGGCTTGACGAGGCCCGCCTCGTCGCAGCCGACCACGCCGCGGTCCGGATGGCCCGCCAAGGTCTCGTGCCGGATATGGTGGTCGGCGACTTCGACGGCTCGGAGCCGCCTTCTGGCATTCCCCAGCGCGTCTTCCCCACGGACAAGAACCTCACGGACGGGGAGCTCGCCGTCGACGAGGCCCTCTCGCAGGATGCCGACCGCATCCTGATCGTCGGCGCCTTCGGAGGGCGCTTCGATATGGCGCTCTCGCACCTCGCCCTCCTTCGCCGCGCCCGTCAGGCCGGTGTCCTGGCCAGCCTCACGGACGGGGTCAGCGAGGCCCTCCTCGCCTCCCGACGCCCCGTTCCGGCGGGAAGGCCGGGCGACATCCTCTCGATCATTCCTCTGAGCCCCTCCGTGCGCCTCGATTCACAGGGCCTGAGATGGCCGCTCGGCGGCCTGCTCCTGACCTGGGACACCGCACGGGGACTCTCGAACGAAGTGGTCGAGGCAGGAGCCTTCGTGCATCTGGTGTCCGGCCAGGCGTTGGTGGTGCGCCGTCTGCCGCCCCGGCCCGCGGGCTAGGACATCCCTCCGAGCGCCTGGGCGAGCCGTTCCTCGAGTTCCACGGCAGTCCGCGCCGGCAGGAGACAGGTCTCCCCCCGGCAGACGACGACCCCCGGCCCTTCGCCGGGGATGATGACGCGCCGCGGCCACTCCAGGCGGGAGATCCTTGTTCCAAGGGTGGCGGCCAGTGCCGGAGGCACCTCGAGGCGCAGCGGCACCTCGGCGAGGAGAAGTTCGAGATGGGCGGCGGCTGCCGCCATGAGGCCAAAGCGGGGGACCTGCGACGCTGCGACGGCCAGGGCTTCCCGGGCACCCTCGAAGGCCGCGGCGTCATCGAAGGCATCGGAGCGTTCGAGGAGAAAGCGCCCGGCCATGGCACTGGGCGTCAGGCTGGAGGCGGGGGCGGCCAGCCTGCCCGGCCCGCCTGCCGGGAAGTCGGGAAACCGGCCTCCATCCCTCATGCCGAGTAGGATCTCCCGCACCCGTCCCGAGACGGCAGCCGCCTCCTCGTCCTGATCCACCGCCCAGAGGGCATGGGCGGCACGTCCGAGCTCGGCCAGGTCCACGACGAGGTTGTGGACGGCGCCCTCCTGGTCGGTGTGGGTGAGGCCCGAGGGGCCGAGGCAGCGCTCGATGGTGGTGCGAAAGGCCCGCCGGGCGGTCCGGAGCCAGGCGTCCTCGCCGAGCTGACGCCCAGCCTCCGCCAGGCAGCGCACCGCCGTCGCGTTCCAGCCCGCGTAGAGCACCGGGTCACGGAATGGGGGCTGGCGCCCCCGGCGACCGGCCTCCGGGAGGCTGTAGTACGCCTCATCCGCATCCTGGCTGCCGAAGAAGTGCTCCCCGGTGAAGAGCGTGGTCGTGAGGTAATGCCCCGTCGATCTCGCCGCCTCAAGGAACCTCGGCCGCCCCTTCGCCGTGCGGGCGAGCAGGGCGACAAGTCGGGCGTTGTCCTCGAGCATCTTCTCGTAGTGCGGCTCGGACCAGTCCTGGCGCGTGGCGTATCGGAAGAAGCCTCCCTCGACGGGATCGAAGAGGCCGCCCTCCACCATGCCGCCGAGGGAGGTCTCCACGATCCCCCGCAGCGAGGGATCGCCATGGTCGGTCGCCACGTCGAGGAGGAACTCGAGGGCATCCGCCTGCGGAAATTTCGGCGCCTGCCCGAAGCCCCCGTGGATCTCGTCGAAGGCCGCCTGGAGCCGTGCCAGCACCACTTCGGCGACCGGTCCATGGTTGGTGTCCGACGCCTCCTCGGGCGGGCGCGACAGCGGCTCGTCCCGGTGCGCCCGCCACCAGGCGGCCACCCTGAAAAGCGCATCTCTCATGTCCTCGGGGGGCAGGTAGGTGCCGCCGGCGAGGATCTCGCCGCTTGGGGCGACGAAGGCCGTCGTCGGCCAGCCGCCCAGGTTGTACCGGTCGTTCACGTCCGGACGCTGGTCGCTGTCCACCCGGACCGGGATGAAATCGCGCCGGATGGCCTCTTGCACCTCGGGATCCGAATAGGTCCGCTCGTCCATCACATGGCACCAGTGACACCACACAGCCGATATGGCTAGAAGGATCGGCCTGCCCGAAGAGCGCGCCTCGGCGAAAGCCTCCTCCCCCCACTCCCGCCAGGGGATGAGGTGCGCAGCGTTGTCCCTCGGGGAGAACCGGAACGTCATTTCCAAAATCCCTTCCCGCCCCACGTTGCGGTTCGGGCGAGCTCCACATGCGCCGGAAAGGCCATGGGGGGAAGTTCGTCGACCGGAAACCATCCGCATGTCGAGATCTCGGCGTCTCCTCGCCCCCGGGTGCCGCCTTCCCTCACGCTCACCCGGTAGGCGATCAGCACCGTGTTGTCCTCGCTCCCGGGAAGGACGCTGACGAGGTGCGGATCGATCCCCTCGAGGCCGGTCTCCTCGGCAAGCTCGCGTACGGCCGCTCGGGCAGGATCCTCCCGCGGCTCGACGAAGCCGCCCGGCAGGGCCCACAGGCCGGACCCGGGATCGAGGCGCCGCCTGACGAGGAGCACTTCGCACGCCGCTCGGGAGGCCCCAGCCACAAGCGCAAGCGCCACCGGCACCGGATTCTGCCAGATGACGCCGCCGCAGGAGCGACACTCCAGGTTGCCGCGACGAACCTCATGAAGGGTATCGGCGACGCCGCACTCCGGGCAGTAGCGCACGCCCATGCCTCCCTCCGGCGGATCGGAGCCACGCAACTACTTCGTAGAAGGGGGTGAAGCACCCTTCCGAAAGGACAGCCGCCGCCTCTCGCACCGGCTCCGTCCGCGGTAGAATGCGGGTCGGGAGGGATGTTCCGTGCGGGTGACGGTCCTCTTCTTCGCCAAGGCCCGCGACGACGCCGGCCGTGACAGCGCCACCTTCGACCTTCCGGACGGCGCCACCATCGCCGCCCTCAGGGCGCACCTGGCGAGCCGTGTGCACCCGGCGCTCGGGCGTTACGGCTTCGCCGTCAACGAGACCTGGGCGAAGGACGACCGGCCCCTTGCGGACGATGACGAGGTCGCCGTCCTGCCGCCCATCTCCGGCGGCAGCTTCGCCGCCCTGACGAGGGATGTCATCGATCCGATGGAGCTCGTCCCGAGAGTCGCCGACGAAGGTTCGGGCGCCGTGGTCATGTTCCTCGGCTCGGTCAGGAATGCCTTCGAGGGTCGCCCGAGCGTGGCGGTGCGCTACGAGGGGTACTGGACGATGGCGGAGAAGGAACTCGCCCACATCGCCGCCGAGGCGGAGACCATCGGCGGGGAGGTGCACGTCGCCGTCGTCCACCGTCTGGGCACCCTGCACCTGGGGGAGGTATCCGTGGCGATAGCCGCCGCCGCCCCGCACCGCGCCCTGGCGTTCGATGCCTGCCGGCTGGTGATCGAACGCATCAAGACTTCCGTGCCCATATGGAAGAAGGAGATCGGTCCGGGCGGCAGCGAGGCCTGGCACGATGAATCCGCTCCTGCCGGACAGGACGAAGGGGTGAGGTCGTGATCCATTTCGAACAGTTGCGCGACCCCGAGCTCGGCTGCCTCTCCTATCTGGTGGGCGACACGGCTACGGGCGAGGCCCTCGTCGTCGACCCCCTCACCATCATCGGCATCGACGCCTACGTCCTGGGAGCCGCCCGGCGCGGCCTCGCCATCACCACCGTCGTCGACACGCACGTTCACGCCGACCACGTCTCCCTGGGGCCGGAACTCGCCCGAGCCGCCGGCGCTCCCTACCGCATGGGGGCGGGTGCACCCGTCGAGACGGCCTTCGAGGCCCTCGCCGCCGGCGAGGAGATCCGCCTCGGTGCCCTCACCCTGTCGGTGCTGCCGACCCCCGGGCACACGCCCGAGGCGATCTCCCTCCTCGGCAGGGATGAGGGCCGGGGTGAGGACCCCTCCTTCGTCATGACGGGCGACAGCCTCTTCGTGGGTGACGTGGCCCGCCCGGACCTCCTGCTCGAGGACAGTGCCGAGGAGGTGAGGCAGCGGGCACGAGCGCTCTACCGAAGCCTCAACACGGTGCTCCTCAGGCTGCCCGATTTTGTCGAGGTGTTTCCCGGACATTTCGGGGCGTCGTCCTGCGGAGGGAAGAACATGAGCGGCATGACCTCCTCCACCATCGGCTTCGAGAGGCGTCACAACCTGGCCCTCGCCAACAGCGGCGAGGAGGAGTTCATCTCATTCGTGATGGCGACGCTCAAGGCGCAGCCGTCCCGTTACCAGGAGATCAAGAGAAAGAACATAGGAGGCGTGGCGGGGCATGCCTGAGCGGCTTTCTCCCCAGGCTTTCCAGGAATCCTCGCGGGCATGCGGCCTCATCGTGGACCTGCGTCCGCTCGTCGCCTTCGCCCGCGCCCACGTGCCGGGCGCCATCAGCGTGCCGTTTGCAGGTGATGCCTTCCTCGCCTGGATCGCCGACGTGACGCCGCCCACCGCCATCTGCCTGATCGACGACGTGCCCCTTCTCACCGAAAGTGCCAGTTCGGTCCTCGCCGCGAACGGCTACCAGGTGGCCTTCATTCTGGAGGGCGGCACGCGGGCCTGGGCGGAGGCCGGCCTGCCTCTCGAGATGCTCCCGGAACTCTCCCCCGAAGAGGCGGCGCCGATGCTCGGCGAGTTCACCGTCCTCGACGTCAGGGAACCCTGGGAGAAGACCATTGGCGCCATCCCCGGCTCCCGTGCCGTTCCCCTCAGCCAGCTGCCGGAAGAGGTACGCTCGCTCGATCCCGGCGCGACGTATCTCATGGCCTGCCGCAGCGGCGTCCGGAGCCTGCACGCCCAGGCCTACGTGGCCCGCCACGGGCTGCGTGCCGTCAACCTGAAGGGCGGCGTCATGCTGTGGGATCTTTCCGGCCTCCCGCTCGAGTGAGCACGAAAGGGAGCCTTGCCCTCAGGCGAAGGTTCCCGCCCAGCGTCCGCTGCGGAAGACCGGGATCGTGGAGCCCGACGCCGTCAGAGCGTCGATGTCCAGTTCGGTGGAGCCCATCATGAAGTCGACGTGGGTCACGCTGGTGTTGGCACCGCGGGAGCGAAGCGCCTCATCGCCGGCGACGGTGCGCCCGTCCTTCAGGGTGAAGCCGACCGCCCGGCCGATCGCCAGGTGGCATGAGGCGTTCTCGTCGAAGAGCGTGTTGTAGAAAAGAAATCCCAGCTTTGCGATCGGGGAGTCCACCGGAACGAGCGCCACCTCCCCGAGGAAGCGGGAGCCATCGTCGGTGGAGACCAGTTGGCGAAGCGTCTCGCAGCCGGCGTCGGCCCCGTAATCCACGATGCAGCCGTCCCTGAACGTGAAGTGCATGTTCTCGATCACGACGCCCCCGTAGGAGAGGGGCCTCGTCGATCGCACCGTGCCGTTCACCCCGTCGCGCTGCGGCAGCGTGAAGACCTCCTCGGTCGGGATGTTGGCGACGAAGGCGGTCCCCCGCGCATCCTCCTGGCCGGCCGTCACCCACAGGTGCCCCTCGGGCAGTTCGACCGAGAGGTCCGTGCCGGGCCCCCTGTAGAGGAGCTTCCTGATGCGGGCCTGGTTCAGGGCCTCCGCCTTCGTCCGAAGGTTCCGGGCATGCCTTTCCCAGTCACCGACCGGGTCGGCCCCGTCCACGCGGCTCGCCCTGGCGACGACCTCCCAAAGGCGTTCGACGGCCCGGTCCAACTCCTCCCCGGGGAAGACCTTCTTCGCCCACTCTGGGGTCGGCGCGGCGATGATTGACCAGGCCACCCGCGGCTCCATCATGTACGGATGAAGCCCCCTCTGGGCCGTCTGGGCCGCCTTTATGGCGGTTCCCACGCGCCCTGCGTCAAGGCCGGCGAAGAGGTCCGGGTTGAAGGCGGCGACGGTGAGGAACGCCGCCCCTTCCTGGGCGTAGGCTTCGAGGCCCTTCGCCATGAAGGTCGGAAAGTAGGCGAGGGCGTCGTCCGTGGCCTTCTCGAGCCGAAGACGGACCGAGCGCTCGTCCTGCCACAGGACCAGGACATCGAGGGCTCCCACCTCGTAGGCCTTCGCCACCACCGACCGCACAAGCGGGGCGCCGTCCAGGGAGGGAACCGAGATGACGAGTTTCTGGCCCGCACGAAGGGCCACCCCGACCGAGACGGCGACCTCCGCCAGAGCCGAAAATGACTCTTCGGTCAAATCCTTCTCATCCTCCTCATTCTTGGGACGGGGGCGTGTCGGGCCTTCCCCCGACCGAGCTCCCACTTTGGGGCATGTGCTCCTCGAGCCAGGCGAGGGTCGCCGCCGGGTCACGGGTGACCACGAACGCCTCCTGGACATTCGCCGTGTGGAGGAGGAGCTTGAAGCCGCTCTCGGTCGGGTACTGGACGGTGACGTAAAAACCGCGCCCGCCCTGGCCGCGCTTGATGCGGCCCGGGATCACGCGCACCACCCCCGGCGCTCTCGCCAGTTCCTCAAGGAACGGAAGCGCCGCCGGCAGGATGGCGTGCTCCTTCTTGACCCTCTGCGACCGAAAGCCCGCCGCCCTCGCCTCCGCTTCGCCGAGGGAACCGCCTTCCCCAAGCGTTCCCCTCACGCGATCGCGGTTCCTCCCGCCTCAGGCGGGATCTCCCTGCATCGGCTGAGCCCGCTTACACACCCCCTCCACCGGTGGCCGCTGGCGTCAGCGGTGCCGCCGTCCCTGGGGGCGGGCCCCTCGCCCGTCTCCACTCCCTTTTCGCCGATGCGGGGCCCGGGCTCCCCGAGTCGCTTCATCCCCCGGATCTTCCGGGGAGAAAGTGCGCCAGCCCCTCATATTTCGGGCGCCGCGATCCCTTTATCATGGGTGCGGGGCAAGGATCCATTTACTTCCATTCCGAATCCCTTCCCCGACAATCGAGGTTCCCGGTGGGCAAACCCGGCGAAAGCCGGGGACGCAAAGCCATAGGGTCCGCCTCCCGCCTGCGGGAAGGACAGCCTGGCCGCATGGGTCAACTCCCCACGACCCCCTGTCGTCCTGCGCGGGACGGGCTGAGAACGAGCAGTTCAAAACCCGCAGGAAGCGCTGGTCCAGAGGGGATCGACCATGTTGGAGCCGAGCGCCTTCGCCACGGCGGCAGGAGCCGGTACGGTGACGGTCGCTGTCTGCTACGTCCTGCGTCGGCTGTGGGCGCCGCTGGCGGCCCCGGTAGTGACGTTCTGCAGGGCAGAGTCCGTCGTGTGGTGCGGCGCCCTGCTGTCCTCCCCGCCCACCTGACAGCACGTGCCGGTGTGTTTTCTGACCGGCATGATGGTCGCCGCCTTCGCCATGGATATCCTCGGCCGTTTGGGGGATCGGAGGGGTGGTGCCGGCGTTGGACCGTAACCCCGACCGCGCCGCCGCCCGCTGGCTGGTCTTGACCGTTCGCCGGGCCGGTCGGGAGGCCCGGCGCCGACTCGCCCGTGGCCGCAGGGAGGAGCCCTTCGACCCCGGCGGGCCTCTCCTCTCCCGGGTCGAGGGCGCCCCGGTCGACTCCAGCCAGCGCATCTACATCGAAGAGCTCCTCGCCGCCCTCCCCGAAAAAGAGCGCACCACCATCGTCCTCGGCGTCTTCGACGGACTCACCCAGAAGGACATTGCGCGGCGCCTTCGCCTCACCCAGTCCCGGGTGAGCCAGTTGCGCCGGGCGGCCATGGCGCATCTCAGGGATCTTGTCGAAGGGAGGGAGGACGATGAAGGAGGAGGATGAACTCGGTGGAACCTGTGTGCTCATGGAGCAGGCCGCCTCGGGACACCGCCCAGCTCTGGAGGTGCTCCTGATGCGCTACCGGCCGCTCCTCGACTCGGAGGCGAGAAGGTCGCCGCCGGGACTCAGGGAGGACGTCCTGCAGGAGATCAGGTGCCTGCTCCTCGAGGCGCTTCCCAAGTTTCGAAGCCCCCTCGCCACACCTCACCCTCCCGCTCCCGGGGCTGTGCCGGGGCACCGGGAGCGGCGCGGCCATCGGCGACCCATGTGAGATGGCCTGAGAGCGCCTTCGTCCAGCCCACCCGTCCCTCTTCATCGACCCACAGGGCCGCCATGCCGGCGGCCCGCTCCCGGATGGCCGCCTTGCCTGCGGCGAACAGCACCTTGGTGTGCACCTCGGCCCAGGCGGGATCGTCGTGGAGGACCGTGACGGCGAGGAGGTCCGTGCGTACCGGCTCGCCGGTGGCGGGGTCGATCAGATGGTGGACGAGTCGGGATCCCAGGCGCCACCGATGTCTCGCCGTGGAGGAGGTGGCGCAGGCCGAAGGCCCGGCGAGGCGCAGCGCCGCCACGAGGCCTCCCACCTCGAGCGGGTCCTCGACGCCGACCAGCCAGCCCCCGTCGTCCCCCGCCGTGCCGCCGAGGGAGATGTCGCCGCCGATGTTGAGGAGGAAGTGGGGCGTCGTCTGGCAGATGACCCGGGATGCCCAGCGGATGGCGAGCCCCTTGCCGATGCCCCCCAGATCGACCGGTGCCTGCAGACGGGCAAGCCCACGCCGGGAATCGACGGAGATCGCCTCTCCCCCCTGACGGCGCCCCACGTCGGGCAGCGGGGCCCCGGGATAGCCGAGCGCCTCAAGCCTTTGCAGGACGGCCGCATCGAAAACGCCGCCCGAGAGGCGCTTCGCCCGACGGGCGGCGACCAGGGCGAGCCTAAGACGCCGAGGCACGGGCACCCATTCGCCGAGATGGCTGTTGAGGCGGGTGAGATCGCTTCCCGGCCAAAAGCGCGAAAGCGCCTGCTCACTGGCGATGAGGTCCGACGCCACCCGGCGCGCCAGATTGCCCGCCTCCTCCTCACCGAGCGAGGGGAGGAGGAGCTGGACGGGGGACGCCATCGCCCGCCAAGCGAAGCCCTCCCTACCCGTCCTTTTCACGGAGCTCCGGAGGCCCCGGTCACGGTCGAAACCTTGGGAACGCCGCCCACAGAGGGCAGCGTGGCGGAGCTGACGGAGGTCGTCTGGATGCTTGCGGCAAGCACCTTCTCCTTCTTCTGGAGGGCGGCGAGCTCACCGGCGAGGCGACTGACGGTGGCCGACTTCTCCCCAAGCACCGCATTCTCACGCCTGACCCTCGCCTCAAGGGCGAGGTTGCGCTTCGTGAGCAAGAGGATCTCGGCCTTCACGGCGGCCTCGTGGTTCCAGGCCGCATCGAGGGACGCAAAGCGCGTGAGCACCGGTTGCAGCATCACGGCGTAGGCGGCGGACACCACGCCGATGCCAAGGAACAGGCGCTGCCAGTGGACGGCTTCAGTCGTCTCCCTGGCCAGAGTCATCACCGCCACCGCCGGACGCCCCTGTGACCGTCTGGACGGCAGGTGCCAACGACGGCGCGAAGACGCCAGCACGCCCGGAGGCGGCAGAGAGCATCGACCTGCCGGCGGCGACCTCTTGGGCGAGCGAACTGGTCTCGACATCGATCTTGGCCGCCACGAAGGCCTGCTGCCGCTCCGTGGCGAGAAGCCTCTTCCCGGCATCCTCCTCGACGAGCAGGGCCGAGGCGAGCTTTCCCTCCCCGGACACCGGCGTGGGCGGCAGGGGCTCGGAGGCTGCGAGGCTCAGGGCCTGGGATCCGCCCCACAGAGCCGCGGCGCAGCCGACGACGACGAGCGTGCGCCGGAAGGATGACGTCATCGCCGCCCCTCCTTCTCAAACCGCATGATGGGAACAACCTTCGCCAGCGCTCACCGGTTTGTGGGGGTCGCCGCCTCGCCTCTTTGCGGAAGGCGCCTGTCGACCCACCAGCGGCCGGCGTACGCCGTGAGGACGCTGAGCCCGGAGAGGATGTAGAGGAGCCTCAGTGAGAGCGTGTCGGTGCCGGTGAGGACGCCGTGCACCCATACCAGGGCGAAGACCACGACGCCCAGTCGGTGAATCTTGAGCCAGCGCGCGCCGCCGAGGAGCCGGGGATTCCCCGCCGTCACGGCGAGCAGGGCGATCCCGTAGAGCGCCACGGTGCCGAGCGCCACAGGGATGGTGCGGTAGGGAGAGAGCCCTGGCACCAGGGCCCCGAAGAACCCCACCCGGGCATAGCTGTCGAGGACGATGGCCCCCACGTGGAGCACGATGAGGCCGACCGCCAGGACGGTCAGGTAGCGGTGCCAGACGATCATGATCTTGGAGAACTTCCACTCGGAAAGGTTCTGCGGGTGGGAGAGCAGGATGCCCAGCATGACCGCGGCCGTGAGGACGAGCAAGGCCGCCAGCGCCGAGGAGCGGGCGAGGAGCCAGGGCATCATGCGGGCCCAGAAGAGCCCGTGCGAGGGAAGCGACGTGAGGGTGATTACCGCGACCACCGCGAACAGGAGGAGCCAGGTGAGGGCGGACACGGCGAGGGGAAGCCTCCCTGCCTTCAGCTTGGCTCTCCTCCTCCCGGACAGGCCCATTTGAACCACTCTATCATCACAGCCGGTGGCCGCCGGCCCCCCACCCTGAGCACCCGGTGAATTTTCGCCGGGGAGCAGGCAGCCTCCTCACCCGTTCCCGGGTGATCCGAAAATATCTTCGAAAAGATCCCTGGCGTGGCTCGTCAGTTCCGGCGGCCCCGCCACCATGCGAAACGTCCGACGTCCGTCCGGGGCCCTCTCGGCCCGAACGGAAACCACACCTTCCTCGCCGGAGAGCCTCGCGGCCAGCTCGAGCAGGTGGGTGACAAAGACGACGCGCACGCCCACCTCGCCCATGGCCGCCAGGACTTCCGCGGCGATGGCCGAGCCCTCTTCCTCGTTCGTCGAGGCGAAGGGCTCGGAGAAGAGCAGAAGGCAACCGGGACGGAGTTCGTCGACGATGTCGGAGAGTCTCGCCAACTCCTCCGCCAGGCGGCCCCTCTCCATCTCCTCCTCCTCGCGGCGGGAGAAGTGCGTGAAGACGCCCTCGGTGAGGCTCGACCGAAATCCCGCCGCCGACACGAACATGCCGCACATCATGAGCACCTGTGCCACGCCGAGGCTTCTGAGGAAGGTCGACTTGCCGCCCTGGTTGGGCCCGGTCACGACGATAAGCCTCGCCCCGTCCGCCTCAAGGTCGCATGCCACCACCCGCCCCTCGCCGGTGAGGGAAAGGACGGGATCGACGAGTCCCCGAGCCTCAAACACCAGCGGCTCCTGCTCAGGAGTCGGCATGCTCACGCTGACGCTCTTTCTGGCGAGGGCCTCCGCAAGGTTCACGCAACCGACGTAAAAGGCCGACTCCGTCCGGAGCTGCCGGAAGAAGGCGAGCATGTCGTCAGCGGCCGCCCCCACGGCCCCGGCCGCCTGGGCGAGCCCCTTGGAGCGAAGCTCCCCGAGGAGGCGCAGCCCGCTCTCGTCACGCTCCGACACCTCGAAGTGGACACCCTCCGCCCTGCGGCGCATGAGCCGGGACAGCCATCCACGCTCATCCGCCGGAGGGCTCTTCAGGACGTACTCCGCACCTCTGAGGCCCGTCCCCAGGCGGGCGCTCATCACGATGCCCTCGGCGAAGCCGAGCTCCCTGAGCCGCTGGCGGATCTCGGCCAGGCGCCCCGGACCGACATCCTCGTCGATGGCCCGGCCGAGCCGGGAGAGCCCGGCCGAGGACGAGGCGGCGAGTGGCGCCGCGAGGTCCGCCTGCAGACGTTCCAGCACGTCCAAATAGCGGGCGATCAGGCGAAGGGAGCGCGCCAGCACCAGCTCCGGGGACCTCGCGAAGGTGCCGAGGAACTCCCGCCGCTCGGCCGCCACCGCCTCCGAGGCGAGTTCATGGAGGCGCCTTGCCATCCAGGGCGCCCTCAGAAAGTCGGCGAGGACGGCCTGCCGGTAGAGGATGGCGTCCACGTCGTGAAGCGGCGCGGCGAGTGCAGCGGACGCGACCCTCCCCACCTCGTCGTCGCCGCCGGCCATGGTCTCGACGATGGTCGTGAGCCCGAGATCGAAGAAGAGGTCGGCTCGCCCCTGTCCGTCGGCGACGAAGTCCCGCTCGGGGTGCATCAGCCGTACATTCATCGCCGAAGCCTCTCGCTGAGGTCTTCGCGGGAGACGCGGTAGCGTCGGGCGATGGCATGGGCGTACGCCCGCCCGTCCGCTCTCTTCCTCACCACATGAAAGGTGCGCACCGCCGGGTCCGCCGGATCTACCGTCGCCATCATGCTCACCACGCCTCCGCCCAGGTTGGCGAGGGCGTCGATGAAGGTCACGTACACCGCCAGGGCCCGCTTCGCCTGGATGGCAGCGATGACGCTCTCGCCGATCCAGCGGGCGTCTGCGAGGGAGGTGGAGGAGAACGACTCGTTCAGGACGAGGGCCGTGTCCTCGTCCGTCACGGACAGGGCGTCTTTCATGCGTCTCAGTTCTGCGGCGAGCCGGCCCTCCCCGGCCGTGGCCTCGTCCTCCCTCTCAAAATGCATGAGGAGGTGGCGGATGAGGGGCACCCTCGCCCTCGTCCCGGCGACCGGACAGCCAAGGCGGGCGAGGTGCAGGGCCTGGCCGATCGACCGGGCGAAGGTCGACTTTCCGCCCTGGTTCGGCCCGGTCACGACGACGATGCTCTCGTCCCTGCCGAGGGTGAGGTCGTTCGTGACGATACCTTCGGCAGCCGATCCGGAGAGCGCCAGGGCCATGTCGTAAAGGTCTTCGAGGACGACCTCGGAGCGGCTCTCCTCGACCGTCGGATAGGTGAGCGAGAGACCCTTCCCGCGAAGTCTGTCCCCCGCCTCGAGCACCGCCCGGTAGAACTCGACCTGGCGGCTGAACCGGTCGAGGACCGGCGCCACAAAGGCGTCGTTTTGCCTGTGAAAGTCCGTAAGCTCACCGAAGAGATCGGGGAATCCCTTCGCCACGCCATCGAGCACGGCTGCCTCGATATGGTTGAGGGGCTGGAAGGATTCCGCTTCGGGCGTCCCCCGCACCACGGGCGTGTTCCGGCCGAAGCGCTCGAAGGTCGCGGCGACCCCCGCACCCATGTCGGCGCCCTCGTCGCCCGGGGTGACGAGCACGCTCCGGCCGTCGATGCGCACCGTATAGCGCACGGAGGCGAGTCTTGCCGTGAGGTCCTCAGCCTGGCGGCGGAGGTCCTCGAACGCCGCCTCCGATGCGTAGCCGACGAGCCAGCCGGCCAGCGCCGAAAAGCCCGCTGAGGCAGGGGCAGCCTCCCGAAGGGCTCTGTCAAAGGCGCTCACGGCATCGCAGTACCGGCGCACCGCCGAAAGCATCCAGCCGGCCTTCTCGTGCGGGTTGCGGGAGGCCTGCTCCCGGCCGCGCTCCTTCGCCACCTCAGCCATCCCGGCCTGGAATCTGTCGACGGCCCGACGCACGTCCTGACGTTCGAGGTCCCGGAAGACGTCCTGGCGGAAGGCGACGTCCTGGGCGGTCTCAAGCGGCTGCCGGAAGAGGGGGGCCAGGTCGAGGTGCTCCCTCCCCTTCAGGAGCAAGGCGATGAGCTGGTCCAGGTGGAGGTCGGTCAGGTAGTCGGCGGTCTCGGGGTCCTCCGAGCCATGCCCCTCCCGACCGAGGATGCTCACGCCGAGATCACCAGCCATGGCGCTTCAAGGATGCCGCCAGAGACGAACGGTCACATTTCCCGTTGTGGGAGGAGGTCTTCGACGCCTCCTCTGTTCGAGCGATCCGGTGTCTCTTCGGTCCGCCACGCCACCCGTCGCCGATGATCAACCGTTCTCCCCTCTCACATCGCTGTCAGCCGGCACGGGCTTTGGCGCTCCGGACTGGGAGCGCAGCGCCGCGTTGTGAAAACCGATCACCTGGTTGTCGTGGGCGAGCTCAAAGCACTTGAAGTGGACCGAGGCGCGCCGGGAGTTCAGTTTCATGGTCGCCGGCAGTTCGTCGAGGTTCGAAACGTCGAGGAGGAGCACAGCGCGAAAGAGGGACTCCTGCGTCGGCACCGGCTGGGCGCTCCAGGTGAAGTCCGTGATCCGTCGCTCGCCGAGGTTCGTCTCAGCCTTCCCTTCCCGACCGGCGGCCGCCAGCAGGGCCGCCTGCTCCTCCTCCAGTTTCGCCCGCTCGGCGAGGAGCGTCTCCTGCATCACGAGTTCCGAGGCCAGCCGCTCGGCGGCCGTGCCCAGCCGTGTCGAAACCTCGCTGGCGAGGTGTTCCGCCAGCAGGCCGGAGAGATCATCCCCCGGCCTTGCGCCAGCCCGCTCCACCACGTCCGTCGCCCACTCCGGAAGGTTCACCGGACTCACGTGTGAGCCTCCTCATGTGTTCGGTCCGTCAAGATACAAAACGGCCCCTGGACCGCGCCAGGAGTCGTCAGTGGACATTGCCACGGTTTTTGGACTGTACATCCACGGCGGATCTCCATCGCCGCAATCCCATGATATCATCCGCCGAAGTTGGGGCAAGCGCCCGGGCGTTCCCGACCTCCCTACGGGCCCTACGGGGAAACGGCCTGCTTGGGCTGGATGAGAGCGCTCAACGTGATGTGGACCGGCACCCGGAGGGCGAGTTCAGGGTCGAGCCCCGCACTTCGCATCGCCTCCCCACCCCGCATCACGTCGACACCGGCCTTCCCGAGCTTGGCGGTGAGGGCCATAAGACGCCCCGTAATCGCACGGGCGACCTCGGTCTCAAGCCGGGTGAGATCGGATGCGTCCATGCCTTCGGGCGAACCGATCCGGGGTTCGAGGAGCGCGCCCACACGGAGCTCGAGGTGGGTCGTTGGCCGGGTGACGACCCTTAAGGTCTTTGTGGACCAGGCCATCCGCAGCGACGATCCGTCAGGGAGCACGATCGGGGCGCGGCCGGGGACGTCTGCCAGAAGTCGCAGCGTCTGGCTCTCCGGGATGCCGAGGTACACGGGCGTCTTCTGGCGGGCCGAGGCCACGAGCGTGCCCGTCACTCTCAGCCCGTGGCCTGGCTCAGGTGCAAAGAGCGGAACGTACACCGATCGTCCCGGCCCCGTCCAGGAGGCGAGTGCCTGCCAGAGCTGGATCGGAAGGTGGCCGTCGCGCAGCGACTCCTGCGTCGTCATCTCCCGCTCGAGGCGCACCGCCACAGCCCCGTGTTCGACGTCCATCGTCTTCAGGAGATCGGCTCCGCTGGTGGTGGAGGCGACGAGGAAGGTCGACAGCGATATCTCCTGCTGCTCCCGGAAATAGGCGAGGACCTCCCCGACCCGTCCGGCCTCGAAGACGGAGGAGCCGATGGCGATGATCCGGGCGGAGCCGAAGTAGAGCCTGAACGCCAGGTGGCCCCGTAGCTCTTCGGCCGCTGCCTGCAGGGTGGGTCCGACGCCCGATTCGAACGAAGCGGTGTACATCGTCGCCTGGCCGCCCTCTGGCCGGACGTCGGCGAGTGTGAGCCGCCAGGTTCCCCCCTCGAGGTCGACGCCGACGCCGAGGGCCGGAGTCCGATCGTTGATGTCCCGGATATCCCAGCAACCCGTGGTCGCGAGGACGACGGCCACGAGCGCCAGGACAAGGCCAAGGCGCCTCATGCCGTCGCCCCCCTCGCACGGACCCGGGCGGTGGCCAGGACTGCCAGGGGTAGGGCGAGGAACGCCACAGCCACGCCCAAGGACCAGGCGGTCATCAGCCAGGCCGACCCCGCCGGCGTCGGGGTCGGTGCCGAGATCAGGAGGCAGGCCGCCACAGCCACTCCCAGCGCCCAGAGCGGGCGCGGGAGAGGACCCCTGACGCCGAACGAGCGGAGGGCGGCCGCCAGGTAGGTCGCCACGATCACCGCGTCGATCATCTGCCAGAGGACGTCGACGAACGTCTCGATTTCGTGAAACGGCAGGTAGATCGAACGGGCGGTCGCTGTCACCTGGTAGAACGGATAGGCGTAAGAGGCCGCCAGTTCGTGGCCGAAGACGAGGCCCGGCAGGATGAGGAAGAGGGTGAGGAGGATCCCGCCGACGACCCCCAGGATGAGCGAGGGAAGGGGCTCGGCAGCGGCGCGCCTGCCGGCGAGGGCGGATAGCACGACGTAGCCCCGCGGGGCGAAGAGGAGGATCGCCACGGCCGGCCACTGGACGACGGTCGGAGGTGTACTGAGAAGGCGGTCCCAATGGGCGTTCGCGGGGATCGTGGCGGCGATCAGGAGGAAGACCGGCAGGGAGATGAGGCCCACCAGGGCGGCGACGCGCATCGTGGTCTCGAATCCCAGGATGACGGCGTAGGCCGCCACGCTGGCGATGAGGAGGACGATGACGGTCCGCGGCGTGGAGCCGAGAAGGGTCGACTGCAGGCGGGTCGCCCACAGGCCGAGGAAGAGGCCGGCCCCCGAGACCAGGACCGCACCCTGCGCCAGGGCGGCGATCCTCCACAGGCTGCCCTGCCGCAGGCCGGGATTCCGCCTGACGATGGCGAGGTGGAGCAGCACGCCGCAGACGTTCACCGCCGTCCCCGCCAAGGCGACAACCGGCAGGAGACCTCCCAGCGCTACCGGAACGAACCGGTCCATGCCCGCCACGGCCGTCATGCATATCGTGACCACCAGGACTCCCAGGGCGGTCGTCCAGGGCGAGGGATCGAGGGCCGGACCGATCATGGGGGGCCCTCGACCCCCAGGCCGGCGACGATCGTCCGGTGCGCCTCCCGGTCCGGCCCGCTGGCCGCGAGGCCCGCGGCGCGCCCGGGCTGGAGGGGCGTCACGGGGGTGAGGTAGGACAGCCCGAGGCTGCGCTCGCCGGCGAGGGCCGTCATCATGAAGAGGATCCCGAGGCCCCAGCCAGCGATCCCCATGACGGCTGAGAAGAAGAGGATCGGATATTTCCACAGCCGGTAGGCGTAGCTCGACGTAAACCACGGCGTGATGAAGGTGCCGAGCGCCGTCACCGCCACCAGGATCACGGAGAGATTGCTCGCCAGGTCTGACCGTACGGCAGCGTCGCCGATGATGATGCTGCCGACGATGGAGATGGCCGGCCCCAGCACGGACTTCATGCTGATCGTCGACTCGGCGAGAACGTCGAGGACGATGAGCAGGATGAAGGTCTCCGTCACCACCGGGTAGGGGATCGTCTGGCGGTCAAAGGCCACCTGCAGGGCGAGGAGCCCCGGCAGGACCACGGGATTCACCGACAGGATGGCGACGTAGAGGCCGGGCAGGAATGTGGCCCCAGCCAGCGCCACGACCCGGATGAAGCGGACGAAGAGGCGCACGAGGGGGGACGGGAAGGATGTCTCGTCGTCCGTGAAGGTGTCGGCCATGGTGTGGGGCACGACCATGGCGAAAGGGGACCCGTCGAGAAGCAGTGCGATCTTGCCGCGCAGGAGCTGCGTCGCCACACGGGCGGGACGCTCCGTGAATTCGGCGCGCACGAAGGGGTTCATCTGGGGGCCCAGGAGCATCGGCACGAGGGACGAGATGAAGCCCACCCGCGGCGTCTGGCGGGCCTTGAGGCGTCCGGCCACGGCCTCCACGGCCGAAGGGTCGGCGATGCCTGCGACGTGCATGAGGACGCCCTGACGGGCGACCTTGGTGCCGAGGCTGAGGCGATCGACCATGAGGTCCGGGTCCGGAAGCTGGCGGCGCAGGAGCCCCACGTTCGTGTCGAGGTCCTCGATGAAGGCGTCCTTCGGTCCGAAGATGGCCCGCTCGGTGTCCGGCATGTCGATCTGGCGCTTCGGGTAGCTGCCCACCCGGTAGGCCCACGTCACGTTCCCGGCGATGACGATGGCGGCGCCGCCTATCAGCAATTGCCGAGCCTCATCGATGGTCCGCACCTGAAACGCCTGGGGAAGCGCCTCGGCCGGCGCCGCAGGCAGGGTCTGCAGCGGGCGCAACACATCGCGTTCCAGGGTCGACGGATCGATCAGTCCGGTCAGGCCGAAGACGGCCACCTCAGCGCCATCGGGCCGCACGACGCGCGTCTTGAACAGGTCCGAAAGGCCCTGCTGGGACAGGAGCGCCTCGGTGGAAGGTGCGCTGGCGCCGTCGATGGTGGCCACGAGGTGGCGCAGAAGACGCCGGAGTTCGCCGAGATCCGAGCCCACAGCCAAGAGCTTCACCGCATCTAGGGTCTGCGGGACCCGATCGGGTCATCCGCCCGCCTTCTGTCCTGGCGCCCCGACCCATACCCATGAGGGAGCCCACTCCCCGTCGAGGTGGTGATCTCTCCCCTTGCGCCTTTCGCCTCGTGGCGCCCTCCTTCAGGGCCTCGTGCTGCTCGCCCTCGTGTTCGCCCTCGTCGTGTTTTCGGAAGCGGGATTCAAAGCCTCGCTCTCGGGCCTCAGGCTCTTCCTCGACGTCGTCCTGCCGTCCCTGCTCCCGTTCTTCATCCTCTCCGAACTCCTCCTGTCCATGGGCGTCGTGCATTTCCTGGGCGTACTCTTCGAGCCCATCATGCGCCCGCTCTTCAACGTGCCGGGCGAGGGGTCGTTCGTGCTCTCCATGGGTCTCGCCGCCGGCTACCCTATGGACGCCGTCATCACGGCCAAGATGCGTCGGGAGGGCATGTGCACAAGGGTCGAGGGGGAGCGCCTGCTGGCCTTCACCAACACCGCGGACCCGCTCTTTCTCTTCGGGGCGGTTGCCGTCGGTATGTTCGGGATGCCGGCCCTGGGTGCCGTCCTTGCCCTCGCCCACTATGCCGGCTCCTTCGTCGTGGGCCTCGCCTTCCGCTTTTGGGGGCGCTCCGACCAGCCGTCCTCTCCTTCCGCCGCCAGAGCCCGCGAGGGAATGTGGCGAGCGGCCGCAAGGGCGCTCCTCGAGGCGCGCGTGAAGGACGGCCGCCCGATCGGGACCGTCCTCGGCGACGCCATCCGTGATGCCATCTCGACCCTTTTCATGATCATGTCGTTCATCATGCTTTTTTCCGTGATCCTGACCGTGGTGGAGGCCACAGGCGCCATGGGGCTCCTCACCCACGTCCTGGGCGCTGCCGCTCATGTCGTGGGCCTGCCGGCGTCGCTCGTCGCACCGGCCATCAAAGGGATCTTCGAGATCGACATCGGCTCGGCCGGGGCCGCTGTGGCCCACGCCCCGCTCACCGCAAGGCTCGCCATGGCCTCCGCCATCATCGCCTGGTCCGGTCTCTCGGTTCACTCACAGGTCGCCTCGGTGCTGTCCGGCACCGACATCTCGATGCGCCCCTACTTCCTCGCCCGGGCGCTGCACGCCGTCGTCGCCTTCGGCCTCACGTACCTCGGTTTCATCATCCTGGGACCGGTGGCCAAGGCGAGCGTCCCTGCCCTCGCCGGGGCCGCCGGGGAGACATCTCTCCCCTCCTTTTTCCCGAGCCTCGGCTGGGCGCTGGGGGCGGCCATCTCCGTCACCGTCGTCCTCACGGCCACGGGCCTCCTGGTGGGCGTCCTGCGGCGCAGCCGGCTCCTTGTGGCCTTGAGACCGTTTGGCCGCCGATGACGGACGCAGGGAAGCCCGCCTCGCCTTGCGAAGGAGGGGGAAGACAGCCCGAAGGGCGGGTGGCTCCCCTGTTAGGTGGAATCCTCTCCGGAGCGGCCCTTGCGGCCGAGATGCGAAGCGTACCGTGCTGGACGGGGGACGGCGCCTCGATCTCCCGCACCGTGGCCCTGCCTTCGTTCCGGCTGGCGCTCGAGGCGGTGCTGGCCGTGGGTGAGGTGGCCGAGGCCGAAAACCACCATCCGGACATCGACATCCGCTACCGGACGCTCACCTTCGTCCTCACCACCCACGACCAGGGCGGCCTCACGGCGAGCGACTTCTCCGTCGCCCGGAAGATCGACGGCATCATCGAGGGCATGGCCGCCCTCTGAGGGGCATGGCCGCACCTGTGTGGGCCGCCTCTTGTCTGGGGCTCTCGGAGCGGGTGCCGACGAGGATAGGGGTGTCCCCCTGCCGTGGCTTTCCTCGGGGGGACGCCGACAATGAGCCTTCTCAGCTCGCTGCCTTTGGGCCACGCGACCCCAGTC
>Ga0078972_1002110_pt1 | contig 68267 bp, 71 predicted proteins | sample YelNatPaOPGAMG01_FD_67568 | JGI IMG/M metagenome (GOLD analysis project Ga0078972, IMG submission 67568) | Hot spring thermophilic microbial communities from Obsidian Pool, Yellowstone National Park, USA - OP-RAMG-01 (SPADES assembly) (version 2) | ecosystem: Environmental > Aquatic > Thermal...
GAACTCTACAGTAAAGGCTTAATAGCAAGCTACAAAAAGGACAGGAGAAAGTTTTTCAAAATAACGCAACGTGGCAAAGAAGTTTTACAGGCAATTGATGACCTAAAAATTCTCTTATGAGCGAAAAACTAATATAGTATAGTTACAGCTATACCATTTATTTGGTGAAGTTTTATGAATAAGCGATTAATGATAGCAAAAGTATCCTTAAGTGTGGGTGGAATTTCGGCAGTAGCAGTTTCAATTCTAGAAGTTTTCTTTGCCTTGTCCAGTATGGGTTTCACGATATTTGAGAAAATAACCCTAACTGATGAGCAGAAAATATTTTTTAGCCTTTTAATTTTCTTTGGTTTATTTAGCTGTATCCTAGAGATAACAAGCATCTATTTAATATGCAGAGGGCATATGAAAGTCAGCGCTATTTCAGGTTTTGCAGGGATAATTTCAACACTGCTGGGGCTTATAACCCCCACCATATTTGGGGTTACGCAATCAACCTTCTTTTTGTTTGGCATGATACTTAGCACGATCTTCGTGGGAACTGGTGCGACAATCGCTTTAACTGTGCCCTCAGCGACATTGGGTGGTCCGCTACTAACAAGTGTAGAGGTTGCTGTTGTAGCTTTGTTTTCTGCTTTGTATGCTGTATCGATAGTTTTTACATTCCAGATATATCCTGTTCCGTCTCCAACAGGCGGTTTTATACACTTCGGAGATTTTGTTGTGTTTTTAGTTGCTCTACTTTTTGGCGTGAAAGTAGGAGGACTTGTTGGAGTTGTTGGGGCAGTTGTAGCAGATTTTTACCTTGCTTACCCTCGCTGGTATGTTTCGATTATTGCGCATGGATTAGAAGGCGCTATACCTGGACTAACAAAGAAAAGGAGTGTCGTGTTACAATTGATCGCATGCATATTAGGCGGCTTTCTCATGGCTGCAACCTACTTCTTTGTTAACATATTCATCAAAGGCTATCCAGTTGCTGTAGTCTCTTTTATGCAGGACCTTTTTCTTCAAGCTGCCATCTCAATAGCTATAGGGTTACCAATAGTCAAAATTATTGAAAAAACATTACCATGGCTCCGTTAAATTCTTATTATTTCTGGGGTGATTGATTACTCCTTATGGAGGGATTAAGGACTGAGGCTTTCTCACGGAAAAATTCCACTTGAAATTTTAGAAGAAGTCGTCTTCAAAAATCTAGGTTTTAAGCGCGAAGAAATTGTTGTAGGTCCTGCTGCTGGATTCGACTGTGCTGTCCTAGACTTTGGAAGCAAATCCCTTATTGTTTCGATGGATCCTATTACTGGGGCGCTGGAGCGTATAGGCTGGTTGGTTGTGAATATTAATGCTAATGACATTGCAACTTTCGGTGTAGCACCAGCATTCTTCTTCTCAAGCATTTTGCTTCCGGAGAAGGCTGACAGGAAGGTTCTTGAAACAATATGTGTGCAGATGGATGCTGCTGCCAAAAGCTTGGAGATTGCAATTGTCGGCGGACATTGCGAAGTAACGCCTGGGCTGGCACATCCGATAGTTGTTGGTTGCGTGATGGGCATTACAGAGAAGGGAAAATATGTAACAGCTGGAGGCGCCAAAGCCGGGGATAAGATAATTCTGACGAAGAGCGCTGGAATCGAAGGGACTGCAATTTTGGCTTCAGATAAAGAGGAAAATTTGAGAGAAGCAGTGGATGACGCAACGTTACAGAGCGCGAAGAAATTCTACAACCAAATAAGCGTCGTCAACGACGCCGTCACGGCCTTCAAAACTGGCGGAGTAGACGCCATGCACGATCCAACAGAAGGAGGCATTGTTGGAGGGATTCATGAAATGGCTGACGCATCAAACTTGGGAGTAAAAATCTTCGAAGAGGAAATTAAAGTTCAACCGGAGACGCTCAAAATCTGTGATTTCTTCAAAATAGACCCCTTGCAACTGATAAGCTCTGGCGCTTTGCTAATATCGGCTAAGCCGGAATTTGCAGAAAAAATAATCAAACGCTTAAAAATGGAACGTATTCACGCCTCTATCATTGGCGAGTTTTTAGATGACCCGCACAAGCGCTTACTATTAACGAAAGACGGAAAAACTGAAAATCTACCTAGGCCTGTAACTGACCATCTTTGGATTGCCCTCATGAAATAGTTAACTTAAGTTTTTGTTTAGAAATTGGATAAGCCAATTAAGCGTTAAAAGCGGGTAGTAAAGTGCGTATTTGTAAATATGGGAGTAGATTAAACCGCATTTTATCTCAGTTTCAGCCAGGGATACACTTTCCTTAATGGTGTAGTATCGTGTTGGTCTATAATGTAGGCAATATATGTCTTCGCCAACTACAACCTTATACCCCTTTTTCTTTATCCAGTTCGTAATGTAAGCATCCTCATAAGCGTGCAACTGCTCAGGAATTTTGATATCCTCCAAAATTTCACGCCGAATTAGTGTGTCATGCATCCCGCCGCGAAGGTTGAAGCATCCCCTTGCCACAAGTGCAAGAAGTCTCAGGAAACGCTCGTTCCTCAAATTTGGAGTGACGTCAAAGTTTAGCCCCCAGATCGCGCCAACATCTTCCCCAGAATATTTGATAGCCCTCCTAAACCAGTCTTCACAGAGGATCACGTCACTATCAACAAACATAAACCAGTCCGTATCTGCTTCCTCTATGCCCCTCTGCCTTGCTCTAGCTCTCGAACCTTTTTCGGTTATAAAAACGACGTTTCTGTATTCTCTATTAAACTCATTTATTATCTCGTATGTTCGGTCGGTTGAAGATGCGTCCAAAACAATTAAACGGTTCACGGGAACATTTTTGTAGATGGATCTGAGGCATTCCCGTAGTATGTTTTCGCTGTTCTTTGTAAGCATGACAACGTCTATTGGCTTATTGAAGGACATTTTTCTTCCACTTTTTAATTAGTATTTCAACGTTAACCCGAAATGAAGTATTTTAAATGATCTGAAAAATAAGAGTTTATCTGCAACCCTTAACCTCTCCCAATCCTATTGAGCTTAAATAGTCTTCACAACCGGCATCTTTCACGCTATGCATGACCCTACAGAAGGCGGAGTTGCCGGTGTCGTTAATGAAATGGCGCATCAAATTTAGGCTGTTAAGCGGAGTTTCCGAAAAAATGGTTCTGCTGATCTGGCAAGTAATGGAACAGCTGCAAATGTTATTGGAGTTTTCGTCTTCTCTTGATAAGCGTCTCATAAAATGTAGAGATGGACGTGAAAAAGAGTTGGCCTGCCCGGTGATCATTTATGGGTTGGCATTAAAAAGGGCGTCAAGCTAAGAGTTTGCTGAATGATTTTCTAGGTCTTTTCAGCTGGTTAATTTTCTGTTGTAGGCGTCTGTAAACAAAGTAGCCTCTAATGTTTCTTATCATCTCGTTAAACCCTTTCCAATGCGAATGGAAAACGCTGAATTTTGGGTCAATAATTATTTTGTAGCCTCTAAAAACCATCTCTTTGCTCCAGTCATAATCTTCCAAACCATATTTTCTGGTTTGAGGTATAATTTTCGGCAAGTCTTCGTCAAAGGGATAACTCTGCCATAAAGATTTCCTAATTATACAGTTAATTGTTGAGCACCAGTCCTGGCGTAAAACAACTTTCTGCGAAAGGTGATACAGTACACCATCAAGTTCTCCGAAAACCTTTCCTTCACTGTGAGGTAAAAAGAAACCGCTTACACCAGCAACTATGGGGCTTCTGAAATGTCTTATTCCATCGTGCAACCAATGAAGCGATATTGGAAGCGAATGTGCATTTGTAATGCATACTAACTCGTTTTCTGCCGTGTGCACACCTAAATTTGTGGAGTAGGCATGTGAAAACTCTTCATCTGACAAGGTAACCATTTTAAAAGCCATTTTTCTCCGCGGAATGAGCCTCCAGAAGTATGACATTTCTTTTTCAAAAAGCCACTTTTTATCTTCGGAAGAATAGTTGTTTACTATGACTATTTCTGTTGGCTCTAATGTCTGCAGAGCCAGATTTTCTAATAGTCTCTCTAAGAGTTTTTCCTTGTCTCTTGTGCGAATCACAACTGAAACTTTACGTTTTTCCACCGTCATTTCTCATCCATTATTCTTTACCTTTTGAGCAAAACTCCTATACAAGACGTATAGCGTGTAAAACGCATAGGCAACAAACAACTTTGGCAGTTTTCGAAGCGAACCGAAACGCAAATTTTCAACAAGTATATTTATGCTCCCCCTTATCGTCCAAGCTTGTGACGGTCTATAATGTATACAGTAGGGGTCGTATGTTGCCACAAGCTTGTACCCCTTCTTTTCTATCCACTCTTTAATGAAAGAGTCCTCAAAAACGTGTAAATTCTTTGGGATATCTATTCCCTTGATAGCTTCATAACGCACTAGCAAATCGTGTGTTCCCCCTCTTAAATCGAAGATTTTCCTCGTTATTTTCAAATAAAGCTTCAGTGTTGCTTGGTTTCGTATGCCTTCCCAAACCTCTATGCCCCAAACTGCTCCAACATCATCATCTACAAGCTTCGTCGCTTTCTCATGCCACTTATCGCATAGAATGACGTCGCTGTCAACGAACATGAACCATTCTGTTTTGACATTATTTATTCCCTTCATTCTTGCACTGCCACGTGTACCATTATCCATAACCAAAGTGACATTTCCATACTTTTCCCGAAACTTCTCCACTATCTGTAGAGTTGAGTCCGTTGAGTACCCATCCACAACTATTAGGCGGTTTATAGGCACATTCCTATAAATGGACTTTAAACATTCCTCTAGGACTCTCCCGCTGTTTTTTGTAAGCACAATTACATCAACCGACTCCAGCGTCATCTTAGCGCACCCTTTTAGGGATCTCTGTTTTCAACGTTAGCGCTCACAGAGTCTAGAATTTCGTCTGTTTAAAAGTTTTTACTATTGACGATGGGAAAACGAATAAGTTTGCTAATAGTTTATATTTTGATTGGGTGTTTTACGATTAAATTGAGTAAGTGCGGTGCGTACAGTGTCACGGATGTCTCTTAGAAAAGCGTTAGGCGTTATGTCACGAGCTTTAACCCCAAATAGGCCATATCATGTTCAGTGGATGGTTACAAGAAAATGTAATTATCGCTGTGCTGGATGCAATGTCTGGCGTGAACAAGACGCAAGGGAGTTGTCTACGGAAGAAATTAAACATGGTTTGGATATACTTCGAAAACTCGGAGTTTTAGAAATCGTAATATCTGGCGGTAATCCGCTCTTAAGGTCAGACATCGGCGAAATCATAAGCTACGCGTCACGTTTCTTCATTACCACGGTATACGATAATGGCAGTTTGGCAGCTGAGAAAATTGAAGCTCTGCGCGATGCAGACTTCGTTGCAGTTTCGATAGACAGCCTAAACCCAGAAAAAAATGATTCTATTAAGGGTGTTAAAGGCGCATGGGAAAAAGCCGTTAATGCTGTTGAAAAACTTCGTAGTGAAGGAATAAACGTAAGTGTATCGCCAACGATTTCGCAGGCTAATCTCTACGAGATTGCTGATTTTACCAACTATTTTTTAAGCAGAGGTATTCCCATTTGGTATTGTTTATATTCCTACGATACGCTAGACAATGGCGGTTCGCTTTTTAAGATAGGCAAAGCGAATGACATTTTTCTGATAGATGATAAGGGGGCAATGGTTAAACTATGCGATTACCTTTTGGATGTGAAACGTGAAAATAGCAATATTTTGATGACCACTAAGGTTTTAGAAGCTGTAAAAGCCCTATATGCTGGTGATAAAAGAACATGGAAGTGCCGTGCACTTCGGAGCTTTTTTGTGATAAATCATTTGGGCGAGGTTTCTGGCTGTCATCTTCATGAGCCCGTCGCCTCAATTTTCGAGTTGCCAAAAGTTTGGGAAAGCGACAAGTTCAACGCTTTAAGAGCGAAGTACAGTCAATGTGAAAGATGCACATATCTCTGTTATATTTTCTATTCGCTTCATGGAAGTGTACGAGGTAACTTGCAAATAGCTAAGGACAGGTGGCGGAGCGCAAAATTATTTTTGAAAAGAAGTTAAGTTGCACGGAAGGCGGAGTATTTCTGGATTTTTTGCATTATTGTTTGACGGAAGATTGTTCTAATTTTTAAAATTATGTGATTCTCAAAATTTTTTGGGCGAACGCTGAACTTCTTACTATTTTGAACTTTTCTTGTGGAGAATCGCGTTATCTATTACGCTACAGAGTATTTGAAAAACTTCCTCACCCTTCAAATTTTCTGTATCTAAAATGAGTTGAAACGGCGCGAAATCCTCTCCGAGGCTAAAACCATATAGCTTTCTGTATATCTCCTTTGTTTGCTTTTCCTTTCTCCTTAAAGCCGCTAAGGCTTCTTTTACGTTTATTCCATCTCTTTTGGCTATTCTTTCCGCCCTTTTTTCTGGTGATGCTTCAAGCCATATTTTGAATCCCCCTTCGAGAAGCCAAGGCATCGTCCAGCTGTCTAAAATGACGTTTCCCTCTTTTGCCCGTTCTACTAGTTTCATGTCTACCAATTTGTCAAACTTTGGATCTTTTCCCCTTTTTTCGAGGAAGCGCATTCCTTCTAGGCTTTCCCACCATCCATGCTCAAGGGGTTTGTAGCCCTCTTCTATCGCTAAGGCTTTCAATGCGTCTCCGCCAGAATAGTATTTTAAGCCGTATTTTTCAGCGAGTTTTTTTGCAAGTGTACTTTTTCCGCTTCCAGCTAATCCACAAACGCAAATAATTATTGGCTCATCACTTTGCCTCTTTGCTTTTTCGCTTCTTTTCATGGTGATGCCTCAAAAATGGCTAGAGTGTTCTTGCTGCTTGTTTTAAGGCATTTTTTAGGCAGTTGTGGCAGAGTACTCCGCCGTATGGGCGCCAAATTCTCCTTTTGCTTCTGTTAAGTTTGTGCACTTCAACCGCTGTTGGATGTTGAAATCCTGCTAAAGGTTTTTTGCATGAGACGCATCTGGGCGTTGACGCAGACTCCCTCTTGTAGTGTATTTTGTTTCCGCTGCCTGGAAGTGCCACTTTTAGGCGCTTTTTGCTTCTTGTTCGTAGGTGAGGCTGAGGCATTTTCCTTCACCATCCTTCTATTGGCATAATGCCCAACAATCTGTTAAAGATAATTCCGAAGAAAAACGAGCAGATGAAATACCACCAAACTACAGGAATTGGCATAATGCCTGGGATGTACGCTACATTATCCATGCCTTTCAATAAATTAGGTAATACAAATATCCATATTACAATGTAACTGAAGGATATTCCAAGCAAGGCCATTTGAGGTTTAACCATCTTTGCCTGCATACTCATGATTTGTGGTTCCTTCTTTTTTAGTTTTTCAAGAAGTTTCTTGTCTCCGGTTCGTATTGCAATTGTTGTTTGTGAGCGGTATTCCGCAATTTCCTTTTGTATTCTCCCATATTGTTCCCAGCCTACAAATTTACTTATTAATAGGCGGTTGAGAAATGAACTTGTAAATGAAATAGCCATACATACCAGCATAACAATAAGTGTGTCTTGAGGAATCATAGCTCCGGACATCTTGCAGCATCCTTTTCTCTTCTGTTTTTACTTTCCAGCTTAATAACTATTATTGCTTGGTCGTTGCGGGTTATTCGCCGAATACCCGCCTAAATGCTGGATACATTTCTGTGGCTCTTTCCTGCATTAGAATCTCATAATATTGGTAGATTATTCCAACAGAAAGCAGTATACCCATTCCAGAGCCGAAAACGCCGAATATGTCTGAAACTCCAGCAATTAGCCCTACTATTATACCGCCGAGAACGGTGACTGCTGGAATATAGCGCTTCAAGATCTGCTCAACAGCCTTTTCAGAACGCCTATATCCAGGAATTTGCATTCCAGCGTCAACAAGCTGCTTAGCTACTGTTGATGGGCCAAGTCCACCAACTTCAAGCCATGTGAGCGAGAAGACCACACAGAAAGCCACCAAAATTAGTGTGTAGCCTATCGTTCTCGTCGGGTCTGCCATTGCGCTTGTCAAGTTGCGAGGAGAGGTCACATAGTACACTAATCCACCTGAAGGTTCATAACCAGTTAGCTGACCCTGGCTATTGTATACTGCTTTAAACTGTCCTAATAGGTTAAACCAAAATATCTCGTTACTCCTATTGTAAAAGCTCCAGAAGAGCTGAGAAAAGAAGTAGATATTCGCGAACAGTGCTGATGCAAATATAACTGGCAGATTGGACACGTATAAGAGCTTTATTGGGTATCGGCTGCGGAATCCCTTATAGCCAGCATAGGAAAGTGGCAGTTCCACGCGGACACCTTCCATGTAAATTATGATTAGAAAAGCAGCTATTGTCGCTATGAAACCCAGCATCGAAGGATATTGTCCCCTAACTAAAAGACCTGACATCGACTTGCCACCAGCCAAAGTTTGGAATAGTGCTACAAAGAAGCCGTTGCTTCCAAATTCATCCACTGGCGGTGTAACGGCGAAGCAGTCCCAAAACACACGTTGTGCAACTCCAGCCAAGATGAAGAGGCTTATTCCGCTTCCAAAGCCCCAGCCTTTCTGAATAAGCTCATCCAATAGTAGGATTATGATGCCAGCAGCCAAAAGTTGCAGAAAAACTATTATCGCAAGTGAAGGCTGTAGCTGGCCGTACATTCCTCCAATTATATAGGCTGACGCTTGGACACCAGTTAACACTATTGCAAATACCTTACTTGCCACGGTGAATAGTTGTCTATCTTCAGGCTTCGACATATCACATTCTATCATTGCTGAACCAACCAAAAGCTGCAGTATCAGCCCTCCCGTAACTATTGGACCTATGCCCAACTCCGCGAGGGTTCCACGGTTGGATGCGAAAATTATTCTTAATGCTGCAAGTTCCCCTAGAGCTGTACTTTGAGCTCCAAAAAGTGGAACTTCGGACATTACGAGGTATATGATCACAGCGATTGCTGTCCAGAAAATTTTTTCGTTAAAGCGCACCCTTCTTTCTGGAGCTTTAACTTCTGGAATAGCCCTTGCAACGGGCTTAAATATGCTTAGGAACTTGCCAGCCATGGTTTAACCGTTACTCTCCATGTTCTTCTCTTAACGTTACGATTTCTCCTCCAGCCTCTTTTATCTTTTCAGCTGCAGAGCTCGAACAGGATTCAACCTTAACTTTAATTGGTTTTGTAACTTTTCCCATGCCCAAAAGCTTGGTGTAACCCAAACTCTCTAAATCTATGTAAATTTTGTCATTCTCCTTTTCTTTTGACAACTTTTCAGCCATTTCGTCAAGCTTGCCAACGTTTATTGCATTCTCTTTAATTCTGAGGCTCTTAGGCGAGGTAAATCCTTTCTTGCCGAAGTATTCCGGTTCATATTTTATGACGTAGCTCCATCCATGCTTGTGCCTTCCAGCTTTGCGATAGCCTTTGGATCCGGTTTTCCTGTGCTGTCCTACCCTACCGTAGCCCTGCGTTCTTGAACCACGTTTCTTTCTAATCTTTCTAAGCTTATGTGGCATTTTCTAAACCAGCTATTTTGTCTACCGCCCTCTTTTCAGCAGCCTTTTTCAACCTTACCTCAAGCACACCGTTCTTATATGTTGTGCGCAGAGTGCTTGGAATCACTTGTGAAGGAAGATTTAAACTTTTATGATATCTCCTATCTAGGGCTTCTGCGGAGAGAATTAGCTGCTGGTCTTTTGCCGTTATCCTCAAGTTTTCTCTCGTGAACCCTGCGAGCTCCGCGACAACCACAACTTCGCTGTTGTCCTCAAAAACATCCACCAAGGGCTTTGGCTCTCTCCATTTTTTCGCCTTATACAACTTTATTGGAATTTTGTATGTACTTGAGTTTTTATGCTTTCCGACTTTCAGCTTTCTTACTCGTATTCTCCTCCGGATGTCAACAAAATCCTCATCTTCCTTAAAGGATTTCAGCCATCTTGAATTTTTCCTGTTTCTCCGCCACTTCGCGCTCAACAGTTTCTCCTCTAGGATACAAAGGCATTCCAGAAGTGACTATAAAACGTATCGCAAAAGGACATGTTAAAATAAATATGCCCTAAACCATACGCTTTATTAGCTCGTTGATTTTTTCACCGCGGTATCCCAACTCGCCACCGGCACTGTAGCTCTTCTTTATTTTTCCTTTGAAGCCCTTTGTCGGCGGGTGCAACTTGAAAACTGGCTGGATTTTTGGCAACTTCCAGTATTCCACCTTGCAATTTAGCACTGCTTCTGCGAGCTCCTCAATCGATTTATAACCTAACTTCTGCGCATATTCATCCGTTAATTTTTTGCCACCAATGAGTTTTCCGCGTTCCTTTACCAGCGTCGCTACTGCTTCTTTTGAGGCTTCACCCCAAGTTACGAAGTTTTGCGCTGTTTTAAGCATTCCAAGATATGCTTGGCGATTATCTATTAACACGGCATAATTGTTCCTTGTTAAACGTAGCATTTTTAGGGTTTCACGCACCTCCAATGGTGCACTGATTGTTCCGCGCACTCTAACTGCAATTATGCATTTGCGTTCTTCTGTTTTCTCGGTCACTATTTCACCCAATCCATTGGAGTTATGAGACTGTAAGTTTTCTTTAAAGCATCAAAAACCGCGTAGGCAAATGAGGGAACAGTTCTCGTTGAACCATAACTTCTAGTCCAACAGTCCTTTATTCCCGCCAAACCTAAAATCACCTTTGAAACTTCACTTGCAACAAGACCCAAACCCCTAGGTCCAGGAACAATGACTACTTTTACTCCACCACATTTTCCGTCAACCTGGAATGGCACCGAATGTGGTTTTCCACACCCGCATTCCCAACTTCCACAACCCCTTCTTATCGGCGTTATGTTAAGACGGGCTTCATCTGCAGCCTTCTCAATGGCTGTTCGCACCTGACTTGCCTTTCCAGACCCTAATCCTATGTAACCGTCCCTGTTTCCAACAGCAACTATCGCTTTAAACCTTGATTTTTCACCGGCGTCCGTCTGTTTTTGAACGAGGTTTATGTTTATGACTTCTTCCTCCAATTCCGGTAGGAGAACGTCAACGATTTGTGGTTCACGTACTTGGTAGCCGCCAGCAAAAACTTCCTCAATTGATGTTATTCTGCCCTCTTGAATCATTTTTCCAAGGCGGGTTCTTGGAACCCACTGTTCCAACGCTTCAGATTTTCCTCTTTCCTCATTCCTAGTCACCATTTCTTTTTACCTCCGCTTTTAAATGCGGCAACTATGCTAGCTTTAACTTGAGCAAAGTGTTTTGCAAGGTTTTCAGGCGGGGCTTCACTTTTTAAGTATTGGGAGAACCTTGCTTGATATTCCTCAGCGTTTGAGGCTAAAATTTTTGCGTATTCTGCAATATGTCCACCATTTATCCTTTTCTCGTCTGGCAGCTTCTCTTCGCTGTGCGGTACGTTAACTCCAGCATCTAAAACTCCTTTGAGGACAGCGAAAACTCTTGCGCCTTTTGAAGGTGAATGCAACCCTATATCCAAAATAGCCTCTTTTACTCCGGTTGATTTTGCCTTTGACCCGCATAGGAGCCCTGTCAAGTAGGCTGCTGGAATATTTCCCCTAGGAGCTTTCCAACCGAATTTTTCCAACTCTCTACTGTGCGCCGAAACTAGAACTTTGTCTCCTCCCGGCTCTGCAACAACTACTTGTGCAACTATGTTTTTAAGTGATGAGCGGACCACAAGGCGGGGCTTTCCAGAAAGTATTAGGGCTTTCCTCTTTCTGTAATCTGTTTTTCCCACCCTTCTACGGCGGAGTGGAACAGAATAATTTGAACCCTTTGACATCATCGTTTCCTCCAAAGTTCATGCGCTTTCAAATACCGTTCCAAGTCTGCGACTGAACTGAATCTTCCGCTGCTTGCCATCTTGTAAAGTTTCCGATAGGCATCATCCGTAATAACCTTCTTAGCTTTTAATTCACGGAGTTTCTTTCTTAAAGCCCGAATTTTAGTCATCCAAGCCTCTTTTTTCGAAATTTTCGCGTGTGCCGCGCCACTTTTTCTTCCTGCACCGCGCCTTCTTCCTTTCTTTTTCTTTTCATGTAAAATTCGTGCTCTTGCGCGGCTTACTCCCCTTTCAGGAAGCGGCTTTATTATGCCTTCGTGGATGAGCTTCCTAATTTCTTCTCTTGTTATCGCGGCTTCTACATCATCTATTCTTTCAGGGTTTATCCAGACTCTGCTCTCGCCGACTTTAAGAATTTTTGCTGCCAGGCGTTTCTGACTTTTAAGCTGCGTCATCGCCTTTCTGCTCTCCTTCACTCTTCTTTTTCTTTCTCGGCCTTCTCTCCCTTAGCTTTGCTTCCTCCCCCGCCTCCTCAGGCTTTTCCTCTTCCGCCATTTCCTCTTCTTCCTTTACTGCTTCCTTTGCTTCTTTGATTTCTTTGACGTTGAGAATAACTATACGCTTCTTCTTTGCTTCTGTGAGGATCTGAGCACGTTTCTTCTTTCCAACAGTATGAGCAATTTTTATGGCTTGAGTTTTAGAGTCAACCCTTTTAAGGTCATCAACGTTGTAAACGATAACTTCCTCATAACCTGACGGGTGTATCCCCCTCACGGTTTTTGGTCCTCTGTATCCAGTGTTCACCGTCGGGGGCCATCCCTTTATTTTTCTTCGCATTTTGTTGTCTATGCCTTTTGGTTTTCGCCAATTTTCCTTTAGGCGTTTATAGCGCCAACTCTCCTGCCTAACAAATTTTGGCTTTTTTGCCTTTATTCGCTTTCTTATTTCAAGTGCTTTTTCACTGGTCATTGGTTTGGGTTCCTTCACTCTTCCATTCCCTCGGTTCTTTCATAAACGTATATGCCGTCCAAGAAGACGCGTGGATCTTTCTTTTTCACCTTCGTGGCTTGTTCTATGTTTGCTGCTGTTTGGCTTACTTCTTCCAAGTTTATGCCTTGAACAATTATGTCTTCGCTTAAAACTTTGATTTTTGGATTTCCAACTATTTTTGCCCTTCTCGGGTTTCTTTCGCCAGTAAAGTTCTCAATTAAGACGTAATTGTCCTTGACCTTAACGGATATTGGAAAGTGGGAGAAAACTATTTTGAGCTTACAGGTGAACCCTTTCCTAACGCCAGTAATCATGTTCTGAACATGGGAATAAATTGTGCCAACTAAAGCTGTTTCCTTCTTGCTTGGCCACCTAGCCCAGATGTAAATCTCCCTATCTTTAAGCTCCATCGATATTGGCGCATATGAGAAGTCACGTGTCAATGTTCCCTTAGGACCTTTTACAGTTATCTTTTTTCCTTCCAGCGTTATTTCAGTGTCTTCTGGCACGCGAATTGTCTTAGAGATTTCTATCGCTCGCATTTAACTAGCCTCCGTTAATACACGAATGCTACCAGTTTGCCACCGGTGCGCTTTTCTTTTGCTTCTCTGTGGGATAACACGCCCTTTGAAGTTGAAATCACTAGTATTCCAACGTCTTTTGATGGAAGGAATTTTTTCTCCCATTCTTCTATTTCGTCAATTCTCACGGAAAAGCGTGGTCTGATTGCGCCACACTTATTTATTCTGCCTAAAAGTTGAACCTTAAACTTTCCAGAACGTCCGTCATCTATAAATTCGAACTCGCCGATATACCCGTTAAGCTGCATTATCCTTAAAACTCTGCCCAGAAGTTTAGAGGCTGGGCTAATTATGCATTCTCTTTGGTTGCGAGCCTCGTTGTTTATTATAGTTGTCAAACCATTCGACACTGTGTCCATCACGTTTTCCTCTTACTCATATTTTTTAAATCCAAGCTTCTTGGCCACTTCCCTAAAACAATGCCTACATAAATATAAGTTGTAACGTCGAATAACCGGTCCATAAGACCCGCATCTACTGCATGGCCTAGCTCCTTTACCGTATTTTCTTTCTTTTTTGGGCTTCACTTTACCCATCTTAAACTGCCTCCGAGTTTCATACAATTTCCACTCCAAGTGTTTCTTTCACAAAAATCATGGCTTCTTCTGGCGTTAGTCTATGCTTTGAGCCTATCTCTGCTTTTTCAAGTCTTCGTTCTTTCACACGGTATCCTGGACGACTTAGGGAAACGCATATGTCCATTCCGAATATTCCAATCTCTGGGTCGTATTTTACTCCTGGAATTTCTATGTGCTCCTTTACGCCGAATGCGAAGTTGCCATACTTGTCAAAGCTTTCTTTTGAAATTTTGTTATCAACCACTGGTAAAACTTTCTTCAGAAATTCCATCGCCCTATGCTTTCTGAGAGTTACCATGCAAGCTATTGGTTCGCCTCTTCTAATTCCAAAATCCCTTATTGTTTTCTTCGCTTTTCTCTTGCATGGTGACTGTCCTGTTAACTCCTTCAAAACTTTTGTTGCCTTTTCTAGGGGTTCTCCTGATTTTCCAACGCTTATGTTGACAACAACTTTGGCAATTTTGGGTTTTAGCATTGGCTGAGTTTCCCACTTCTTGCGAATTTCATCTTCAGACAATTACTTTGACCTCCGGGAGGGCTATCAGCGGTTTGTTTTCTCCCACTGCAAAGGTGAAGTTTAGTATTGTCTGAAACTTGTTGCCATTTTCATCTTCCACCGTCACTAGGGCGTTTCTGCGCTTTTTAGCTTCTAAACTTTCAATTTCAACAATTTTGCCGTATTTTCCAACGTTTTTTCCGCCAGTAATTATTGCGTAGCATCCTTCCTTCATTTTTACATGTTCAATAACATGCTTATCTGGCAAGCTTACCTTAACGGTGTCAAAAGTTTTGTAAACATCCTCCACGGGATTTTTCGGGTCTGCAACTTTTATTTGAATGTTTGAGCCATCGTGAAGGTTGAGTTGCACATGCCCGCCCTTTAGGATTATTTTATCTTCAATTCTGCAGAGCTTAAAGGTTGTTTCTTCCTTGTTTATCGGACATAAAATCAAGCCTTTTTCAGCTGGTAAAATGCGGAAATGTTGGTTAACTTCTGGTATTGATATAACGTCCATAGGGCCTACTGGAAAACTATCCGCGCGTCTAATTTTTCCGTCAACGTAAACTTTTCCGTTTGCAACTATTGTCTTAGCCTCTTTCCTTGTTCCGGCAAATTTAAGAATATCTCGCAAAATTATGGCAAGTGGCAAACTTTTTTCGGTTGCATGTGGTCCTGGAGAAGGTTTTACAACCCAAACGCTTTCTTTTCTATGGATGGGCCAGAATTTTGGTGCTGGTTTGCGTTTCAGCCCTTTTGATTCTCCTTTTCTTCCCATATTCATGTTTCTCCTTCAGTTTTCTTTTTGGATTCGCGTTTGACCCTTGATTTCCTAGTCTCTTTCTCTTCTTTCTTTTCAGCCGTTTTTTTTGGAGCTTTTCTTGCACGCTTAGGTTTCTCTGGTGGTTTTTCCGCAATTTCCTCCTTTTCCTGCTTTACTATTTCTTCTACAACTTTTTCAGGAGGCTTTTCCACGACTTCAATTTTTCTTATGGCGCCCTTTCTTCTCTCAAGTATTTGTTTGCGCCATTTGTCGTCAAGGTTAAGTTTTGTTATCATAACTTTTGATGGGTGTATCGGAATGAAAATTGTTGTTCCATCAACTTTTTCTCGGGTTAAGCCTTCAACGTAAATTCTATATTTGTTTCTGTCAACGCGAGTGACTTTTCCTTCAAATCCTTTATGGTCTCCCCGCATTATGCGAACAGTGTCTCCACTTCTAACTGGTAGGCTTTTCACTTTATGGGTGCCTCTTAATTCTGGCGAGAGTGGGGCGGCGAAAAGTTTTCTGCGCAAGTGGTCTGGTGCTTTGAAAATCATTTTCCTCTGTTTTGAAGGTTTACTTGTTATAGTCTTTATTGTTTGCATGCATTTTCACCTACACTATTATCGTCGCGGCGCTTGCTATCCTCGGCCATCTTTCCGCAGCTTCTCTCGCCACTGGCCCACGGATTTCGGAGCCTTTCATTTCTCCATCTGGAGTTATTATCACTGCGGCGTTGTCTTCAAACTGAATCCAGACACCTTCCAGTCTCCTGAATGGTTTTCTTTGTCTTACGACGACCGCTTGGAAGATTTTCTTTCTCATGTCTGGCGTTCCATGCCTAACAGAAACTGTTATCCTGTCTCCAACTGCCGCAGATGGATAACGGCGTAGTCTCCCCTTATAGCCCATAACTTGGACTAAGCGTAGCTCTCTTGCGCCCGTGTTATCCGCGCATCGCAGTATTGACCCCGTTGGTAATCCACGCGAGAGTTTCGGTCCGTGTCCAATCATCCCCTTTGCAACAAGTGCGCGTTGTTTCGCTTTTGCCGCCAATCTACTTTTCCTCCAGCTTTTCCACAACCACAAATGAGACTGTTTTGCTTAATGGTCTACACTCGGCTATTATTACACGGTCACCTTCCTTCGCGTCTATGCATGGCGGATTATGCGATGGAATGCGACTTTGTCTTCGCTCATATCTCATAAACTTTGGAACATAATAGAGATAATCGCGTTTCACAATGACAGTTTTGTCCATTTTTGCGCTGACGACGTATCCGTCTAAAACTCTGCCTCTTACTGGTAGGTCGCCGTGAAATGGGCAGTTTCTGTCATTACATGTTTTCTTTGGTTTTTTGAACGTAAGCGACATTACCAGAGCCTCCTTAAATGCCTCTTTACACGGTCTTCTGGTTTTCCTACAAGAAGTTTACCATCAACTTCAACAACTGTTCCATCTGGGAAGCTGAAATGAAAGATTGACGGTTCCTTTATGATAATCTTCCTTTTTCCCTCATGCAACAGCGTGAATGTGTTTCGTGTTTCATCTATAACTTTGCCAGTTACCCCAACACAATCAGGGTTGCTGCTCTTTGCGACTTTCGCTTTTGCTCCTATAAACTCGTAGCGGATTATGTCTGGAGTAATTTTCATTTCTCTTTCTCTTCTCCTCTTTCAGTCTTTGCCAGTTTGCTTTTCTCTTCATTCTCAATCGTTAGTATTCTGGCGATTGTCCTGCGTAGTTCCCTTATCATAGCCGGGTTTTCAACGGTGCCTCCTGCTTTAATCATTGTTTTGAGCCTTACAAGTTCAGTTTTTAGCTCTCTAAGTTTTTTCATTCTATCTTCAGAGGGCATCTCTCGTATCTCCTTAATGCGCATTGTTGGCATTTACTCATTTTCCTCCTTTTCCTCGCTTGCTTTTTCGGCATTCTCTTCAGTTTTTTCTTCAGCAACTTCCAGAGTCTCTTCTGTTTGCTCTTCCTCTCTTGGCGGTAGGGCTTCGACTATTTTGATTTTGTCTGGAAAAACCGCATCAGGAGGCATTATTCTAACTTTTACGCCAAATATTCCCGGTTTCAACTGCACATGGGCTTCTGCTTTTCGCATATACTTGAGCGGGGGGTCTCCGCATCTTGGTAGGTACCCAGCCCTAAACTTTTCGTATCGGGCTCTTTCCGTCCTCAACTTTCCACTTATTATTATTTCAACGCCTAAGGCTCCAGCTTCCATGACTTGGTTTAAAGCCCAGAATCCGGCTCTCCTGAAGTGTATTCCTCTTTCTAGGGCTGATGCAACACGGGAAGCTACAACATAGGGGTTTAATTCTGGAACTTCAATTTCAGAAACAGAAATCTGCGGATTTGGAACTTTGAATTTCTCCTCCAAAATTGTTGCGAGTTCCTTTATTGTTTCTCCGCCACGCCCAATAACTAAGCCTGGGCGCATCGCATAAATAACTATGTGAGTCCCAAGCGGAGTTTTAGAAATTGTTACACCACCATATCCGGCTCTTTCAAGCTTTTTCTGCAAAAATTCGTCGATCTCCGTCCTTTTTTTGGATTCTGTTATGAAGTGTTTAACAGCCGCCATTAAGTTTCACCTGATTCCGCTTGTTCTTCTAGAGCTACTTCTATGTGAGTTAATGTTTCGAAGTGTGGGGTTGCTCTTCCGTGTGCTCTTGGCATAAAACGTTTAACCTTCATTCCAGGGTAAGCGCAAGCGTGAATTATTTTCATTCTTTCCGTGTCCAACCCTTTATACTCAGCGTTTGCCTCTGCTCCCTCAATCACTCTTAGGATATATTTTGCGGCCTTTACCGGGTATCTACCCGCATAATTCTTTTCCAATCCGTGACGGTGTCCAGCCTTCTTCTTATATCTTCTCAATGGGACGGCTCTTTTTTTGGTCATAACGTCTTTAAGATACTGTTTTGCTTGGGTAAGCGTCATTCCCTTAATTGTTTTGCATATTTCGCGGGCTGATTTATGGGATACTCTAACCTCTCGTCCACTTGCCTTAACTGTTTTTTCTGGGTCTAGTTCTTCTGTTATTGAGTATCCCCATTTTGGCACTGCGTATCTCTCCAACTGTGCAATTGAACAGCGTCAATGCGATTTATATGGTTTTCCTTCAGTGTAAACAGTTTTCAGACAGAATTAGGCTTTATAAATCCTTTTATTTTGCTCCAAAAGTGCTTTCACTTGCGAATGATGCTGCGGTGTAAGAATGTGGTCAGAATTGTTTTTTGTTTTTAGGTTGATAAAATAGAAGTAGTGTTCCAGTTAATGTCAGTGCCACGCCTAAAACTTGTAGCGGCTCAAAAGTTTCTCTAGAATTGTTGTTGAGAAGACTGCTGCTGATAAAGGTTCTATGACTGAGATGGTGCTTCCCTTTGTGGGTTCAACATATTTTAGAGCATTGGAAATAGCAGATAAGCTGTTAGTGACGGGAATATGCTATAACGCGTATTAGAAGCCACAGTTCAGAGGTATACATGCAACTTCATGGTAAGCGAGCAAAAGCGTCGGAGCTAAAACCATCACGTCTATCCCGCCGCTGTAAAACAGAAGAGTCCAGTTAACAGTGTTCCCTCAATTTTTTAGCCATCAGAAAGTAGAGGGCAAATAAGGGGCTAGTTAACATTCCAAAGGTTAATCCCAAAATGTTGGAGTTAAACCATGATGTCTCGTAGGCTTTTACGACAAGCGCAACGCCAAAAAAGGCTAATGTTATGGCAATTATCGTTAGCGGTGTTATCTTCTCTTTTAGAGGCATTGCGCGCACATGTTTCCGTTTAATTTCAAGCATTTTCCTGTTTAACAGTGCTATGGAAAGCAGTGTTGTCGTGGAGGATATCAATATTCTTAATGCGGTTAATGTAATGGGTTAACGCCGTATGTAAAAGAATTTTTCCGGATATGCCCATTGCCCCCAAATGACTGAAGTAGCGGCGATTAGTAGGCATCCCCTAGCCTTTTTCTGATTTAAAAACTGATGAGTTAATTTTTGTTTGCGATTTGTTTATGTTTAACCGTGAAGTAGGGTATTCAGAGTTCAAAGTGAGAGTGAAAATATTTGGTTGCCAAAAATGAGCGTATTACCCTGCTACATGGCGCTGGCGGAACAGTAATGCATGACCTAGTTAAAAATTATATTGTTAAATTTTTTGGTGGTGGTGTCTCCAACTTTGAGGTGCCACTTGAGGCTTTGGATGATGCTGCTGTTGTGAGCGACATCGTTTTGAAGAGCGATTCGCATGCAGTTAAGCCCATTTTCTTTCCAGGCGGCGATATTGGGCGTTTAGCTGTTTCAGGCACAGTTAACGATATCGCGGTTTTAGGCGCTGAGCCGTATGCTTTAGCTTGTGGCTTTGTTTTGGAGGAGGGCTTGGCATTAGCAGATTTTGAAAGGATTTTGGCTAGTATGAGGGAGACGTGCCTTGAAGCTGGCACTAGCATAGTTACTGGCGACACGAAAGTCGTTGAGAAAGGAAGCCTAGGCGGATGCGTAATAAATGTTTCTGGTGTTGGTAGGCGAACTGCATCTTTAGACAAGAACATTGCTGTTGTCAAGCAGTTTAGAAGAGCTTTCAGCGCCCGTTGGATTCTTGATGCGAACCTTACAACTGGAGACAAAATAATCCTTTCCGGAACAGTTGGCGATCACGGCTTAGCTGTGTTATCCGCTCAGGAGGGGCTAAACTTTGGAAGCGACATAAGATCTGATGTCAAACCCTTAAACCGCCTAATTCAGCGATTGCTAAACGAAGTTGGCGGCATAGTAGCCATGAAAGACCCAACACGTGGAGGCTTAGCAGATGCCCTAAACGAGTTCAGCGAGAAGTCTCATGTTGGCATACTCGTATATGAGGATAAGATTCCAATTAGAGGAGACGTTAAAGCAGCGTGTGAAATGCTGGGGTTGGACCCACTTGAAATTGGAAATGAGGGAAAAATAATCCTAGGCGTAGTGAAAGAGAAGGCAGGGGAGGTTTTGAGGCTCCTAAAAACAACTGAAGAGGGAAAGGATGCGGAAATCATAGGTGAAGCAACAATGGACTTTAACGGCGTAGCTATGCAAACAGTCGTCGGCGGAAAAAGAATTATTCCTAGACCAATCGGAGATCCAGTTCCAAGAATATGCTAAGTTTACGCATACTTCTTGCATTTGTAGCAGTACCACCGTTGATACTGCGGAATATAGGTTAGCGGTCCCTTGCATGTTGGGCACACCTGTGGCGTTTGCGGTTCCTGCGGCTTCTCTGGCTTCAGAAGCACGAAGTCTCCAACCGCCTGCACCTGTTCCCATTCAATGTTTCTGCTTTCGCCCTTCTTGTTTTCCACATAGAGCGATATACCCATCTTGCCGACAATGAATGAGACATCTTTAACTGTTCCTATTAGGCGTCCTTCCGCGTCTATGACCTGCATTCCGACAAGCATATCCTTTGTGACGCCTCTTTCCTGCTTATCCATACGCACTACCCCTAACAACCATATTTGTATGTAGAATTTTGTTTAAATAAATTTCCTTTTACCAAATAACGCACCTTGAGATTTGCGTTTACCATCGCGAGCTACTTACCGTATAATGCCCTATTATATGTGCGCGCGCGCATTATTTTTGGCGCATTCAAAAGGATGAGCAGTGTTACGTCGGTGGTGGCGGAGGCGGTGGAGGCGGAAACTGCTGCCTTAAACCAAGATAAAAGTATACTGATGCTACCGTAAAGATAACATTCGCCATCCAAATCGCCGCTACTCCTATGTAAACTCCAACAACAGGAATCAATGGAAAAGCAAGGCCCAAAATGATGGAAACAACTATGACTATGATTATGAAAATGATAACTTCGCTCAAGTTTTTAATAACAAAATTAAAAGCGTTTTCCGTACTCTGTATTGCATCTGTTCCTTCTATTATGGCAATTGTAATTATGAACAAAGCCACCGGGATTAAAATGAAGGTGATGAAACATATCGCTGAGATAATCGCGGCTAAAATCAGCGTTCCCGACTTATTCATGATAAGGTTTAGACTTTTATTCAAGTCCATCGAACGCCCACTGATGATGTCGTTGGTCATGTCGACAATTACGCAACTAGCAATGAATCCAACGATTGACGCGATGAAATAGCCACCATATAAGAGCCACACGTTCCAGAAATGTCTTTCTGGAAAGATGGTGTAAGCCAAAAACGCGAAAAACAAATGAATCGCTAAAGGTGCAAGCGCTGGGACGAAGAGACCTGAATTTTTCGTTGAAATATCAAGACTCCACGAGATAGACTCCACAGATTTTGATGCCATTTTAATCCCGCATGACTGCGTTTCATTGCTGCCTGAATTGCTTTATTAGTTTTGCACATTCTCTTTATAAAGCTATTTTGTCTTGTCAATCTGAGTCTTTGCCCATATACTGCAAGTCCCTTCAATGCTCACCATGCATGCACCTACTGGCTTTTGCGGCGTGCAAGTTTTCATGAATAATGGGCATTCTGTTGGTTTTATCTTTCCAATTATGACGAGGTGGCATTTACAGCCATGCTGTATGTCAATCCCATGTTCCACTTTTACGCCATACTTTAAGCGCGCGTCATGTTTTGCGTATTTCTCGTTAAATGTAAATTTTGAAGAAGCGATCGTGCCTAATCCACGCCATCCGCCGTCAATAGTGTCAAAGACCTTTTGCATTAACTCTTGAGCTTTCACGTTTCCTTCCCGACTTACGGCGCGGATATACTCATTTTCTAAGCGTGGTTTTTGCTCCTTCAGTTGCTTCAAAATCATGTAAACGCCAAAGAGGATGTCTAATGGTTCGAATCCAGCTACAACTGTTGGCATTCCATAAACTTTTGGAAAGGTCTCATAGGCTTTAAGTCCAATAATTGTGCTTACATGTCCAGGCGCTATAAAACCATCTAGGTTTAGGTCTTCCATGCCTGCAAGGAGCTTCATAGCTGGCGGGATTAGGCGATGTGAAATCAGGAAGCTTAAGTTTCTGGGCGGATTTTTAAGAGCTTCAACGGCCGTGGAAGGAGCCGTAGTTTCAAATCCAACAGCAAAAAAAGTGAACTCCTTGTTTGGTTCCTTTTCAGCCATCTTGATAGCATCACTTACGCTGTAGACAATGCGAACATCTGCACCCTCAGCCTTAGCGCCTAAAAGTGAAGTTTCTGAGCCTGGAACGCGTAAGACGTCGCCAAAACACGTTATTGTTATGCCTTTAAGGGCTAGTTGCACAGCCTCGTCGATTTCTGATGCTGGAACTATGCAGACTGGGCAGCCTGGTCCAGCGATAACTTCAACGTTTGGCGGTAGTAGACTACGTATTCCAAAATGCGTTATGACCCACTCATGTGTGCCGCAAACGTGGCAAATTTTGACGGTTTCACTTTTCACCGCGGTTTCTCTGATTTTTTCTACAACTCTTTTTGCCAATTCTGGATCTCTAAAATTCGTTTTCCCGATCATCTCTTGTCAACTGTCTATTTTTGTGTTCTTGCTCCTAATTCGAGGATTTCGTTCCATAAGCGTATTGTTTCCAAAGCCTCTTTTTCCTCTAGGACTTGTATTGCGTATCCAGCGTGAACAAGAACGTAGTCGCCTACCTTCGCGTTTACAAGGGTTATGTTAACTTCTCTTAGGACACTTTCACCGAAGTCAACTTTCGCTTTGTCGCCTTCTACACTTATGACCTTCGCTGGAATAGCCAAACACATTTTTATCGGCATAAACCAGAACGTGTGAGTAATAAATTGTTTATGGTTTAAACGTTGAAGAATCCGCCTATGACTGCTTGACCAAATGATAAGCCGCCGTCTCCCGGAGGAATTCTTTTGTGGACGAGAAAACGGAGACCAGCAGTCTCCACGGTTTCTTGCATAATCTTTGTCAGTATTTCGTTGCATGCTGTGCCGCCAGAAAATCCAACTGCTTTTACATGATTTTCATATGCTTTCTCTATTGCTAGTTTCGCTAAACCTCTAGCCAAATATGCATGTGCAGAGTACGCTAAATCCCTGGTTGGTTTCTTTTCCATATTTTCGAAGATTTCTAGGAGCATTTCTGTTGTTTTTAAGGCATCCCCTTCAATTTTTGGTTTAAGCTTTAGTTCCTCCTTGCCGTTTATGGCTGCAGCTTCAAGCTTCATTGCTGGTTCCCCCTCGTATGTTCGCTCATAACAAACGCCTAAAATAGCTGCAACGGCGTCTAAAACTCTTCCGCAACTTGTTGTCTGGATTAGGCTGTTTTGATCTTTGTTGAGTTGTTTGAGGATTATTTGAATTTCTTTTTCGCCGTGGGGGAAATGTTTTTTGTTTTTTAGAAGCCACCTCTCTGTGTCAACTTTCTTGTTTAGTATGCCAGCTGCCATTCGCAGGGGATATCTTGTCGCCAAGTCTCCGCCTATTAGCGGCTGTTTTTCAAGGTGTGCCAAACGCTTAAATTCCATGCTTGCTTTGCTACAGAGTATGATTTCTCCGCCCCATGCTTCGCCATCTTCGCCGTAACCATATCCGTCGCAGCATATCCCAATCATTTCTTCTACGTTGTGTTCAACCATTAAAGCCGCGACATGCGCATAGTGATGTTGGGCTCGGATGAGTTGCCACCCATTTTGCTCCGCTAAATCTTGTGCAAGTTTTGTTGTTGTGAACTTTGGATGCAAATCGCACACAACCGTTTCCACTTTGCTGTTCGTTAAGTGAATTAGGTGTTTTGCTGCATTTTCAAGAAAGGCTCTTGTCTCAATGTTTTCTACGTCGCCAATGTGCTGGGAAATGAAGGCTTTGTCATCAAGCAAAACGCAAGCAGTGTTATTTAGTTCTCCGCCTAAACCTAAAACGCATTTCCTCGTTTTTCCCTTAAGCATTATGGGTGCTGGCGCATAGCCACGTGAACGCCTTATGAAAACCATGTTTTTACCATGTAGGCGAACCACAGAGTCATCGCATCTGTGAGCTATTTTGCGGTTATGGAAAAGAAAATAGTCCACTGTTTCGCCTAACCTCCTTAAGGCTTCATCATTATCTTTTATTATTGGCTGGTTCGGCGGATTTGCACTTGTCATAACGAACGCTGAATCGCCAACTTTATCGAACAGCATATAATGCAAGCCTGTATATGGTAGCATAACCCCAACATTGTGTAACCCGGGAGCAACAAGCTCAGAAAGGTAATACGCACTGCTCTTTTTCAGCAAAACTATTGGACGAATGTACGAAATTAAAAGCTCTGCCTCATTCGCGCTTACTTCTGCGAAAGTTTTTATGGCTTCTAGGCTTCGAGCCATAATTGCGAACGGCTTTTGGCTTCTATGCTTCACCATTCTTAATCTAGCTAGAGGCTCATCCCTAACTGTTGATGCTGCAACGTGGAATCCGCCATAGCCCTTAATTGCAACTATGAAGCCTTCTGAAAGGAGTTTGCCAGCCAGCCTTATTGGTTCGCCTTCATCTATTGGTTCGCCTTCAGCTGTTGTTAAGTAGACCTTCGGTCCGCATTTTGGGCAAGCCACTGTTTGGGCATGAAAACGCCTGTTTAACGGGTCTTTGTATTCGCTTTGGCAGAGACTGCACATTTGGAATTCGCGCATTGTTGTGTTTTCCCGGTCGTATGGCAGCTTTTCAATAATCGTGTATCTCGGACCGCAGTTGGTGCACGTAATGAAAAAATAGTTATAACGCGAATTATTTGGATCTCTAAGCTCTTTTAGACATTCGTCGCATATCGCTGTGTCTGGCGGTATAACAGAGCCGGAAAGCTCCGCCTCTTTCGAACTCTTGTGAATCGTAAAAGTTTCATATTCATCTGTGCCGCCTAGCTTTTTAACCGTAATGTCATAAATTTGCGCCAGCGGCGGCTTTTTCTCCCGCAAATTTCGCATGAAAGCCTCTATGCGCTCTTCAGAGCCTTCAAGAAGTATCTCCACCCCGGCGTCACCGCGGTTTCTAACATACCCTTTCAAACCATTTTTAACGGCTATTCGGTAAATGAATGGGCGGAAACCAACGCCCTGAACTATGCCCGTAACGTTAATTTTAACCCGCACTTCAAATCAACCTTTTATTAAAAACGTAGCAGCTCAATATACATTTTGATGCTTCAAATCAGAAATGCATACGCATTTCTGGAAAAGTTTTAATCCCCAAATCGATGTTAAACAGCATTGTCGGTTTCGAATGAGTGAAGAAAAGAAACATCTTGGCAGATGCTTCGACTGTAATGGAGTTACAGAGCTCGTTGAGCTGGATGTCAACAAAGGAACAAAGATTATGCAGTGCACGGCTTGTGGCCTGTTCCATTTTTACAAGAAGGATTTTTTGGGCAGATGGAGGCTTCTAAAAGTTTCCAAAAGTAGCAGTTTGGAGTCTACAAAATAAAATGAGTTATTGTGTGGTTTTTGCAGCAGCTGCCTTAGCGCGTTCTTCTTCTTGCAGAACCCTTCGCAGCACTTTGCCAACCAGCGTCATCGGCAATTCCTTTCTGAACTCCACTTCCCTTATAGCCTTGTAAGGTGCAACCTTCTCGTTCACGAAATCCATTATTTCCTTCTCCGTCGCCGTCGTTCCTTCCTTCAAAACAACGAAAGCCTTTGGAATTTCACCCGCAACAGGGTCTGGTTTACCAACAACTCCGCATAGTTTAACGGCTGGATGTTCATAAAGCACATCCTCAAGCTCTCTTGGATAGACGCTGTAGCCCTTATACTTGATGAGGTCCTTCTTGCGGTCTGTAATGTAGAAGTAGCCATCCTCATCCATCCTTCCAATATCGCCAGTGTAAAGCCAACCATTCCGCAGAACAGCTACGGTTTCTTCGTGCATCTTCCAATAACCCTTCATAACCTGTGGTCCCTTAACAACAAGCTCTCCAACTTCGCCAGGAGCAAGCTCCTTCTCACCTGTTTCTGTATCCACAATCTTTGCGTCTGTATCCGGCCACGGTATGCCTATAGAGCCTATCTTCACAGTCTTCATTGTTCTGTCCAGCGGGTTGCAGTGCGTCACCGGCGAGGATTCTGTGAGTCCATATCCTTCAACGAGGACGCCTCCAGTCACTTCCATAAACTTCTTTTGAACTTCTGGCGGTAATGGCGCAGAGCCAGAAATGCAGAAGCGTATTGATCTGCAGTCGTATTTTCCAAGCGCTGGATGCGCGAGGAGCATCGAATACAGTGTTGGCGCTCCACAGAATACCGTAATTCTGTATTTTTGGATGGCTTCAAAAGTGCTTAGCGGGTCGAAGCGTGGAAGCAGAACAGTTTTCCCAGCCATGTATATGGGCGCATTCATTCCTGTTGTCATTCCGTAAATGTGGAACAGGGGCAAAACAGCCAAGAAAACCTCGTTTCCCTCTTGTGCGTCTTTAAGCCAGGCTCTGCACATTATAGCGTTTGAAACAAGGTTCATGTGCGTTAACATGGCGCCTTTTGAGGTTCCAGTAGTTCCGCCAGTGTACTGGAGTGCCACCAGGTCTTCTTTTGGGTTAATCTCGACAACCGGAGGCTTTGCCTCATATTTGCTTAGGAGTTCTTTGAAGAAGTAAACGTTCGGTTTGCGTTCAACCTTGTGTGATGGTATTTTCCCAAGCAATGAGCCTAGAAAAGCTTTGGCTGATGGCATGTAATCCTTAAGTCCAGTTACAATTACTCTACTCAGCTTTGTTTTCTCCCAAACTTTTTCGATTATTGGATAAAGCATGTCTAAAACAACTATCGTTTCCGCCTCTGAATCGTTAAGCTGATGCTCCACCTCGCGCTCCTTGTATAAGGGACTTATAGCCGTTACAATTGCCCCAGTCTTGATTGTGCCGTAATATGCGATTATGAATTGCGGAACGTTTGGAAGGAATATAGCCACCTTGTCACCCTTTTTCACTCCCAAATCAGTTAGTGCTGTTGCAAACTTGTCTGTTGCCAAATCTAACTCTTTATAAGTTATCTTATTATCAAAGTACACAAGGGCGATGTTGTCTGGGTACTTCTCAGCGGTTTTCCTCAAAAACTCAAAAAGAGGAATCTCCGGATAGTCGATGTGTTTTGGAACGCTTTCAGGCCAAAACTTGAACCATGGCCTTTCTGGAGGCATTTCTGATGGTTTCTTAACTTCCTTTACTGTTTCCTTTTTTCTTTTAGGCGGCATAACTGCATCAACCCTATTTTTAAATATAGCAATCAAAGTATGTAATAATACTTTCCATGGATGGATATACGTGAGAACAAAAAAGGTTTGGATAGGATGCAACGGAATGCGGCTTTACGGTGAAATCTACATTCCGGAAAATGTCCCAGCTCCGGCGTTGCTGATTTGCCATGGGATGAATGCCAAAGGTTTTCACTTTCTGAAAATTTATTCCGACCTGGCAGAAGAAGCGTGTAAAAACGGGTTTGTTTCGCTTCTTTTTGATTTTAGAGGGACCGGGAAAAGTCATGGAAATTTTAATTATGGCTTTGGCGAACAAGAAGACGTTAAATGCGCGTTAGATTATTTGGCTTCTAGGCAAGAGGTCATTTTAGACAAGATTTTTGTTGTGGGACATAGTTTAGGCGGTGCAGTGTCCATATACGCTGTTCAAGGCGACAAACGTGTTAAAGGGCTTGTTTTGTGGTCAACGCCGAAAAACCACTATTACAACGTTAAAAAATTTGTTGCCAACACTAGGGGAAAACTTGGGCTATGTGTTTTCATGCTTCTCACATGGGTTGACAAACTATTTGACATTTCAAAACTTTATAAGCTGGAGGTTTATGGGATAAAGCTGCGTCCAAAAGAAATTAGGGAAAAACTTATGAAGTTAAACGAGTGTGAAGCTGTTTCAAAACTAAATGGTGTTCCACTGCTTGTTATGGTTGGCGACAAAGACTTCATTGTTGGCGTGGATGAAGCGCAAGCAATATTTGACGCTGCAAATGAACCTAAAACTTTGATTGTCATCGAGTCAGCTGACCACATTTACAAGGGGAAAGAAAAAGAACTCATAAGCAAGACAATGGAATGGGTAAAGACAATATCAGAAAAAATGTGAAGTTTTAGGGTTTCGCGTTTTCATGGTGGAACAAACTCGTATGTTGGGTTTCCTTCTGGCGTAACCTTAGCCATAAGCTTAACTTTCATGCCTACATTGACTTGTGAAAGCTTAAATCCAGTAAGCCAAGCAAGCACCTTCACGCCTTCAGCAAGTTTCCCAATCGCCACGGTGTAAGGCTTACTTTGCTGGAAGGTTGTTGGTCTCACAACAACATGCGTGAAAGTTTCGATTTCCGCCTCGTTGCTTAGTTCCACCCAATCCATGTTTGATGTTAGGCATTCTGGGCAGTCTGCTGCTGGTGGAAAATAAAGCCTTCCGCATTTTGTGCATTTTGCCGCGTAAACTTTTCCTTCCTTTAAGCCTTCCCAAAACTTCACAGTTTTGCTTATCGGTATCTCCTGCACAATTTTAATTTCTCTCGACTTTATCGACGGCATAGCAGACATGGCTTCACCTCCTTAAAATTGTCACGTAACAGTAATGCCCAGTTCCACCAACGTTATGCGCCAATCCAATGTAATTTTTCAGTGGAACCTGCCTACTTTTTTCCACGGCTTCTTCCCTAAGCTGCTTTGTTAACTCGTATATCATTGAGCAGCCAGTTGTGCCTATAGGGTGCCCCTTCGCCTTTAAACCGCCGTCCACGTTTACTGGGATTTTTCCGCCAATTTCTGTTTGTCCCTCACGGATGAGTTTTGCTCCCTCGCCTTTTTTGCAGAATCCAATGTCTTCGTAAGCCATTATCTCTGCTATTGTAAAGCAGTCGTGGGCCTCTGCGAAGTCTATTTGGTTTGGCGTTACCCCAGCCATTTTATAAGCCATCTGGGCAGCGTAAACGCTTGATTCTAACCCCACATAGTCGCGTCTTCTGCTTAGGTTTGCTGTTCCAGAAGAGTAGCCTATCCCCGCAACCCATACGGGTGTATCAACGCCCAATTGCCTAACCTTTTCTTCAGAGGCAAGAATCACTGAAGCAGCTCCATCAGTAATTGGGCAGCAATCGTAAAGTTTAAGTGGTGAAGCTATAACCATCGAGGATAACACATCGTCAACTGTTATTCGATTTTGTAAATGTGCCAATGGGTTCATAGAGCCATACTTGTGATTTTTAACAGCCACCAAAGCCAAATCTTCTTCAGTTGTTCCAAACTTTGCCATGTGAGCCGTGGCGTGCATTGCGTAATACGCTGGAAAAGTCATTCCGAAATTGTGAAACTCCCAAAGGTAGTAGCCCGCTCTGCCAATCCACTCCATAGCTGTCGGTGTGTCAATTTCACGCATCTTTTCAACTCCTAAAGCCATGGCAATTTCCACTTGACCACTAGCAACAGCCGAGTAAGCAGTGAAAAAGGCGGCACTACCGCTTGCGCAAGCAGCTTCGCAGCGAACCAATCCAGCCTTCGTTAAGCCGCAGTATTCCGCTGTGACAACTGCTGGAAGAAGCTCCTCATACCAGGCACCAGCGCCGACTGAGCCAAGAGCCACAAATTCCACATCTTTGGCGGTTATTTCAGCATCTTCTAGCGATGGTTTGACCGCTTCAAATGCCAATTCTGCAACGTTCACGTCGTTTCTGACGCCAAACTTTGAGTTTCCAACACCTATAACTGCAACCTTTCTCATGTTAAGCACCCAAATTCGATTTTGACGCGAAATTTCAAAAATGTAAAAAGATGGAAAAAGGTTGAGTGTTTGCTACTTGCCCTTGAACTCAGCTTTGCGTCTTGACATGAATGCTTCTACGCCTTCCTTCAAGTCTTCAGTTGAAAACGCTAAGCCCATGAGTCCAGATTCGAGGCGCAACCCAACCTCTAATGGCACTTGGGTTCCAAAGTTTATGGCGTGTTTTGCATATTTCATGGCTATCGGCGGTCCCTCAGCAAGCTTGTTTGCCAAAGCCCTAACTTCATCCCTAAGCTTGTCGAAATGTACAACTTTGTGGACTAAACCTATTTTTTGGGCTTCTTCTGCCTTGAGACGTTCGCCAAGCATCACCATTTCCTTCGCCTTGGCTAAGCCTACAATTCTAACGAGCCTCTGCGTCCCGCCCCATCCTGGAATTAACCCTAAGCCAATTTCTGGGCTCCCGAGTTCTGCGTGTTCTGCTGCTATTCTGAAGTCGCATGCCAATGCTAGTTCTAGTCCTCCGCCAAGGGCGAAGCCATTTATCGCTGCGATAACTGGTTTTGACATTTCCTCTATTTTTCCGAAGGTTTTCTGTCCTAGCCTCGAGAATTCTTCTGCTTTGGCTGGTGTCGCCTTCGGAAACATTGTTACGTCTGCGCCTGCGCTGAAGGCTCTGTCGCCTTCACCTGTTATTATGACGCATCTAACCGACGTATCTCTTTCAGCTGTCTCCAAAGCATCGCCAAGTTCCTCAAGTAGGACATCATTGAAGGCGTTGAGCCTATGCGCTCTGTTCAGTACTATCCACAGTATGCTTTGTTCCCTCTCCACTTTCACCGTTTCATATGCTTTACTCATTTTTTCACCTTCCTCTATTTTGTTGCGTGCAATTATTATCGTTTTTCATTTCTTTTAGAATTTCCGCAGCAGATATTTCAGCACCGTAAGCTTCTGGATTTCGCTTGTCCCCTCATAGATTTCCGTTATTTTCGCGTCTCTGTGGTAGCGTTCAACACGGTAATCACCCAAATACCCATACCCGCCAAGCGTTTGAATTGCAAAGTCTGTGACTTCCATTGCAGCTTTACTTGCATATTGCTTCGCCATGGCTGTTGCCATCGGATCCATCTTTCCAGCATCTATGAGCCAAGCAGCCCTGTAAGTTAGCCATCTTGCAGCCTCAATTTTCGTCATTGCTTCTGCAAGTCCACAGCCTATCAGTTCATGTTGCAGAATTGGTTGTCCGAAGGCTTCTCTTTGTTTTGCGTATTTGAAGGCTATTTCCCATGCTCCTTGTGCCATGCCTACGGCTTGGGCTGCTACGCCAACTCTTGTTTTGTCGAAGAATTCCATTGAGTAGTAAAATCCCCTGTTTAGTTCGCCTACAATATTTGTATCTGTTACTTTTACATTGTCAAATTTGACTTCGCCAGTTACTGAGCATCTTATACCCATTTTGTTGTGAAGCTTTGTCGTTTCCAGTCCGTGTGTGCCCTTGTCAACTACAAATAGTGTTTCGCCTCTGTATGTTGGTCTCACTTTTGTGTCTGTCTGTGTCAGGACAACTATGAAGTTGGCTATTGTGGCGTTTGTTATGAAGGTTTTTGTTCCGTTTATCCACCATTCGTTTCCATATTTTGTGGCTGTTGTTTCCATGCGGGTTATGTCGCTTCCGCTTACGTTTGGCTCTGTGAAGGCTGCTGCGGATATGAAATCTCCTTTGCATATGGGCGGCAGATACTTCTCCTTCTGCTCCCTTGTTCCATGAACGAGTATCAGCTCGCTGCCAAAGTTCCCACTTGAAACAGCCACGCCTAACGATGAGTCTGCACGGCACATTTCTTCAATGACCAAGCATGTTTCCAAAAGTCCATAGCCTTGCCCGCCATATTCCTCTGGGAAGAACATGCTTGTAAACCCAAGTTGTGCCGCTTTTTTGTAGATTTCAATTGGGAACTCTTCTTTTCTGTCAAGCTCTAAGGCTAGTTCTGGCTTAAACTCTTTTTGACAAAATTCTCTGGTGGCATTTATAATTCCAATCTGCTCTTCTGTTAATTCGAATTTCATTTGCAGAACCCCCTTCCAGCCTTTTTCCCTGTCCAGCCCTTGCCAACGTAATCTTCAAGCAGTGGACATGGCTTATACATTTCCATGTTATATTTTGCATACAATTCTTTCAACTTGTTCAGTATAACATCCAATCCAACCTTATCAGCGTATTCGCATGGTCCAGAAGGCCAATAGGTGCCAAGCTTCATTCCAGTGTCTATATCTTCTGGGTTTGCGGCATCGTCGTATATTAGCCATGCTGCTTCGTTTGCGGCTACAGCCCATGACCTTTCAACATCGTATTCTTCGAGTAGATTGAATGGTATGCGTGGTCTGCCCTTTGTCCAGTCGTAGAAGCCAACGCCTGTTTTTTGTCCGAACTTGCGTTCTTTTATTAGCGGTTCGATTACTTCTGCACATGGTTTCATTCTTTCGCCATAAGCCTCATACAGTATTTTGCCTACTTCGTAGGCTATATCTAGCCCAACAAAGTCTGCTAGTTCAAACCATCCCATTGGAAAACCGCCCGTGTACTTCACCGAAGCGTCTATTCCCTCCTTTGTTGTTTCTCCTCTGTGGTAAGCCCAGAATGCCTCATTGAAGACTGCACCTAGAATTCTGTTGACTATGAAGCCTCTAACGTCTTTTCGCACTATTATTGGTGTTTTTCCAAGCTTTTTGGCGAGTTCTACCAGCGTGTTTAACGTTTCTTGGCTTGTTTCGTCGCCCTTTATCACTTCCACAAGAGCCATTAGTTGCGGCGGATTGAAGAAGTGCATTCCAGCAACTTTGTCTGGGCGTTTTGTGGTTTTTCCCATCTCCGTTATACTCAGTGTCGAAGTGTTTGATGCCAATATCGTATGTTGGGGCGCCGCAGCGTCAATAGTTGCAAAAACCTTCTTTTTCAACTCCATGTTTTCTGGGACTGCTTCTATTGCTAAATCAATATCCTTCGCCGCTTGTTCATAACTTGTTGTTGTACTTATTCTAGCCAATGCAGCATCAGCATCTTCGCGTCTAATCCTTTTCTTCGCAACGAACTTTTCAAGGCTCCATTTGATTTTCTCCATTCCCTTCTGGAGAAACTCGTCGCTTACGTCAACCATTATGACGGTGTGTCCGGTCATTGCAAGAAGCTGGGCGATTCCGTGTCCCATTGCTCCAGATCCTATAACTGCCGTTTTTTGGATTTTTCCAACCGACAAAATGTTTCCTCCTTTTTAGAGAATATAGAATGATAGTTGAAAGGGTATAAAAGTTTTGAAGGATGCGACAATCAAGTTTAAAATAGAAAGAGGGTGAAAATTTTGTTATGCTTGTTTCTGTAGGAAATTGACTATTGTGAGTTTTTGAACTTCCGTTGTTCCCTCATAGATTTCCGTTATTTTTGCGCAACGATGGAAACGTTCGATGTGGTAGTCGGCTAAATACCCATATCCACCAAAAATCTGTATCGCGTCGTCTGTAACTTCCATCGCTACGCGGCTAGCGTAGGCTTTAGCCATCGAAGTTGCCGCAGGGTCCGGCTTTTCCTCGTCATAAAGCCAAGCAGCTTTATAAGTCATCAAGCGAGCAGCCTCAATTTTTATTGCCATCTCAGCCAGCTTGAATGATACTGCTTGAAAGTTTATTATGGGTTGGCTGAACTGTTTCCGCGTTTTCGCATAGTTTAAAGCGCGTTCAAATGCTCCTTGTGCCATGCCTACGGCTTGGGCTGCAACTGTTATGCGCGTTCCATCAAAAAGCTCCAAAGCGTAATAGAAGCCCTTGTTCAATTCGCCGACAAGGTTTGTCTCTGGCAATCTTAAGTCGCTGAGCGCAAGTGAACCAGTGACGCATGGTTTTATTCCCATTTTTCCATGCAGTTTTGTTGCATCTAGCCCCGGCATACCCTTCTCTGCTAGAAATAGGCTTTGCCCTCTGTGTGGTGGCTGCACGTTTGGGTCTGTTTGGCACAGTATTATGAATGTGTCTGCTATTGGCGCGTTTGTTATGAACTGTTTGTCGCCGTTGATTATCCACTCGTTTCCGCTTTTTACAGCTGTTGTATTCATTCGTGTTATGTCGCTTCCATGCTCTGGCTCCGTGAAGGCTGCTGCGGCTATCTTTTCGCCCTTCGCCAATGGTGGAATATGCTTCTCTTTCTGCTGTTCTGTGCCATGTTTTAGGAGCACGTCTGGAACCATCAAGTTCCCTAGAGATACTGCCACGCCCAGTCCAGGGTCTACTCTGCAAAATTCTTCTACGACTATACAGTCTTCCAACACGCCATAGCCCTGTCCGCCATACTCTTGCGGTATGCGCATTCCCGTAAAACCTAGTTGTGCGGCTTTCTTATATAGTGACATTGGAAACTCTTCTTTTTGGTCATATTCTAAGGCTAGTTCTGGTGTGAACTCCTTCTCCGCGAATTCTTTTGCTGCCTTTTTAATTTCAAGCTGTTCTTCTGTCAGTTTAAACTCCACTTTCTTTTTCCTCCATTGATTATGCTATGCTTTTTGCCCTTTTAGCTCGTTTATCTTGTTCTTTAGCGCTGGAATAACCTTAAACAAGTCGTCGACTACGCCGTAATCAGAGAAGTTAAATATCGGCGCGTTTGGGTCTTTGTTAATCGCTATAATCAAGTCAGAGTTTTTCATTCCTAATACGTGTTGGAAAGCGCCACTTATGCCAACAGCAATGTAAAGTTTCGGTTTTACAGTTTTTCCTGAACTGCCAACTTGGCGGTCGCTTGAAAGCCAACCCTTATCCACGACTGGTCTTGAACACGCGAGGACTGCGCCCAATGAGTTTGCAAACTCTTCAATTATCGGCATGTTCGCTTGGTCTTTTATGCCTCTTCCAACGCCGACAAGCTTTTCTGCTGCTGTTATGTCTACGCCGCCTGGTGGTGGCAAAACGTACTCTACAAAGCGTTTTGCTGTTATCTCCTCTGTTAATGGCGATGGTTTTTCTATTATTTCTCCGTTTAGTGGTGGCTGCGGCTTTTTGGCTGTGAAGGCTGCTTGGCGTACCGTGACAATGTAGCTTTCTGCTTTTTTGATTGTCGCCTTAGCATTCACTTTTCCGCCGTACATTTGCCTTGTAACCGTTAGGTTTTCACCTTCGAAAGTGAGGTCTATGCAGTCTGTTGCTAATGGAAAATTAAGTGATGCTGCAAGTCTCGGGGCAAGTTCTACGCCATAAGAAGTGTGCCCGACCATTGTTAATGTTGGCTTTTGTTCTCTTATCAGGCTTGAGAGCACTTTTTGGTAAGCTTCAGAATTGAAGTTTTCAAGTTTAGCATCTTCTACAACCAGAACTTTTTTGGCGTATTCAGACAACGCCTTCCCCTTTTCCTTAACGTCCTTACCAAACATGACCGCCGTTAGTTCAACATTTAGCTTTTCCGCTATTTCATTGCCCTTCGTCAGCATCTCATACGTTATGTCTCGTATCTGTCCCTGCCTATGTTCTGCTAGGACAAAAATCCCCGCCATTTATATCAGCCCCCTTGACTTTAAAATTTCAACAATTTTCGCTGCAACTTCGTCTGGGCTTCCCTTGAGGAATTCCGCTTGCTTTTCAACTGGAGGTATATAAAGCTTCTCTATTTTCAGCCATGAGCCTGCTTCTCCAACGTCTGCTTCGCTTAAGCCTGTTTCTGCCAAATTCATGACCTTTATTTCTTTTTGCATTGCCTTACGAATGCCCATTATTGAAACATAGCGTGGCTCATTTATGCCCGTTTGAACAGCGAAGAGCGCTGGAAGCTTAATTTCAACAACTTCTTCTAATCCGCCTTCAAGTTCACGGTTGACCCTTGCAGTTCCAACGCCTAACTCAATTTTCTTGACAAGTGTTGCATGTGGTATTCTAAGCATTTCAGCCAATATTGGACCAACCATTGAGTAACTGTCATCTCCAGCTTGAAAGCCAGTCAAAATTAAATCGTAATGCAGATTCTTGATTACGCTGTGCAGGATTTTTGCGATTGCGTAGCCGTCTGAACCTTCAAATTTTGGGTCTGTTAGGCGTATCGCTTTGTCTGCGCCGCGGGCTAGGCACTTGCGCAATGTGCTGTCAGAATGTTCAGCGCCTACGGTTATGGCTGTGACTGTTCCGCCAAGCTTCTCCTTTATGCGCACCGCCTCTTCTAATGCGTAGTCGTCCCATTCGTTAATGTCAAAGACTAATCCTGCTTTTTCTATGGTTTTTCCGCTTGCGTCAATTTTTAGTTCTGCTTCAGCAGTTTCTGGAACGTGTTTAACACAAACAATTATGTCCAAAGTATTTCTCATCTCCAAATTGAAGAGAGGAATAAACAAACCATTTTCATATAATTTTTGCTTGTCTTCCCAAATTTTAAACATTAAAGCCAAAATTATAGAGGGGGTATCCAATTTAGGGCTTTCGAGAAGCCTAAATTTTAAGTTGCTGCTCTATGCCGTTCCTCTTTTCATCTGCAACTGGTCCAAACTTCTTTATTCTATCCGTGAACATTGTGAATAGTTCTGCTGCCTTCTTATAAACTGGTAGTGGAACATAGCTGTAGCGCACCCGCATTGATTCTATGCCGTATTTGGCTAGTTCCCTTCCCATGTCAATAATCCTTTTCTTCGTGAATTTCTCGTCAATTTCCTCCGAGCCTTCAATTACTAGGATGCCGTCAGCGCCGTGAGCAAAAGCGTAGAGGATATGCTTCAACCCTAAAATGGCAGTTGAGGGAACAGCCACAATGCGAATGTTTTCAGGATAGTTCGTCCTATCCAACCCCAAAAAGTCCATTCCAGTATAGCCAACATTCTTGTCAACAAAGGCTATTATCCGTACTTCGCCAGCCTGTTTTTCAGCTAAAACTCCCCTCAAAGTGGCGAGAATCTGTTTTGTCGTTGCATTCTTAAAGTCTATTGCCTCTTGTGGACATGCTGGTATGCATGCACCGCATCCAGTGCATTGGAATGGGTCTATTTTCGCCTTGCCTTCAACCATTGTTATGGCGTTAACTGGACATACTGGTACACATGCTTGGCATCCATTACAAAGATCCTCGATAACATAGGCTTTCTCTGGACTTGTTGTTACGTATTCACTTTTGAGGAAAAGTGCAGCTTTAGCCGCTGCGCCTAAACCATCCGAAACAGTGTCCCTAACGTCCTTCGGGCTTAGTGTACAACCGCAAGCGAATATTCCAGCGACGAGCGAGTCTACTGGGTCAAGTTTTGGATGCTTTTCAGTTATGAAACCGTCTTCGCCAATAGACACCTTCATTTTGTCAGCTAGTTCCCTAAGCCCAGCAGGCGGAACCATCGGCGTAGCTAAGGCAACCATGTCATACTCGTCTTCAAGCATCTCACCAGTCAACGTGTCTTCAGCCAAAACCACAAGCTTACCGTTGGCATTGTTCTTGTAGATTTCAGCCACCTTTCCCTTGATGAAGAGGACGCCTGCCTCTTGATCTCGCCAATACAGGTCCTCGTAGCCCTTTCCAGTTGCCCTAATATCAATGTAATAGATTGTTACGTCTATTCCAAGCATTTTCTTAAGCACAAAGGCCTGTTTAAGCGAGTACATACAGCAAATGCGGCTGCAGTATGGAATGTAATTCTTGTCACGCGAGCCTGCGCAGAGAACAATTGCCATCTTTCGCACGTCGCTTCCGTCAGCCCTCTTAACAAAACCGCCAGTAGGTCCAGTTGCTGACGTAAGCCTCTCCAACTCCATCATTGTTATGACATCTTTATACGTGCCATAACCATAAATCTCCAATTTCTCCGCATCATAAAGCTGATACCCAGTAGCCAAAATTATCGCGCCAACATTTAACTCAACAACCTTGCCTTGGTCGTCTATGTTTATGGCCTTTGCTGGGCAGAGCTGTTCGCATTTGCGGCATTTGTTGCAGGCGTCAAAATCTATAGCGTAGGCTGATGGTACAGCCTGTGGAAACTCTATGTAGGCTGCTTTCCTTTGGGCTAAGCCTTCATTAAACTCGTCTGGAACCGTAACTGGGCAAACTTTTGCGCATACACCGCAGCTTCTGCATTTTTCAACATCAACTCCTCTTGGCTTCATGAAAACCTTAACCTTGTAATTTCCTGGTCGCCCGCTTACCTCCTGCACTTCAGCGTACGTTAACAAGTTCACGTTCGGGTTTCTTCCAACCTCAGCCATTCTCGGCGTCAAAATACATTGTGCACAGTCCAAGGTTGGAAAAACCTTCGTGAGTTTCGCCATGTTGCCGCCTATGCTTGGCTTTCGCTCAACAAGATACACCTTATAACCTAAATATCCAAGTTCAATTGCAGCTGTTATGCCAGCTATTCCGCCGCCGACTATTAGAATTTCCCTTGAGCCTTTCTCACTTATTGTTTTAAGTGGTTCAAGCTCGAAACTTCGTTCATAACCTCCTCGGATGAGGCTTATGGCTTTCCTTGTAGCTTCTGCCGAGGCGTGTGGACCGTGAACCCATGAGCTTTGTTCGCGGATGTTTACAAATTCAAGCATGTAGGGATTTAGTCCTGCCCTTTCTAAGACGTTTTGGAACGTTGGCAAGTGCATACGCGGCGTGCAGCTTGCAACGACAACGCGGTCCAGATTATTCTTTTTTATGGCTTCAATTATCATTTCTTGGGCTGGCTTTGAGCATAAATACTTGTGTTGTTTAGCTACGGCAACGCCTTCCCAGTTTTTAACAGTGTCAACAACGGACTTTACATCTACCACGTCGCCTATGTTTCCGCCGCACTCGCAAACAAAAATTCCGATTCTCGGCGTCTTCTTTTCCATGATGCATAATCTCCAGTTTTTAATGGTATGTTTTGACTCATAGAAGGAAAACACTTATTAAAAATCTTACTCCCAAAAATCAGTCAAAGTGACATCAAAATGAACGTTCAAGAGCTCATTCAAAAGCATAAGCTGCTTGAATGTATACAATGTGGAATGTGTACGGGCAGTTGTCCAGTTGCAAAGAAGGCTAATTTGAATATTAGGCGTTATATGCGTGAAGTTTCGGCTCTTGGTAGGCTAACTATTCACCCTCAAAACGAGTTATGGAGCTGCACAACGTGCTCCACATGTGGCGTTCGCTGTCCTAAGGATTTGAACCCATACGAATTTTTGATTGACATTAGAAGCATGGCTGTGGAGGGAGGTCAGATAGCGCCAACAATTCGCGATGCTTTGGAGAGCATATTCAAGAATGGAAACCCATGGGCTAGAATTCGAAGTAAACGCAGTGAATGGAGCCAAGGCTTAAACGTTAAACACATTTCTCAAGGCGCAGAAATTCTCTATTATGTGGGCTGCACTTCGGCTTATGACCCACGCGTCCAAAGTGTCGCCAAAAACCTTGCCATTTGCCTCCAAAAGGCTGGAGTAAACTTTGGAATTTTAGGCGAAGAGGAAAACTGTTGTGGAAGCGAAGTTTACGGCATGGGTGAAAAAGGCTTATTCGAATTCCTGGTTGAGGAAAACATGAGGGTCTTCAATAAATATGCGGTTAAGCAGGTGGTTACAAACTGTCCACATGGCTTTCACGCCTTCAAAAACCGCTACAACCAAACAAGCTTTGAACCATTGCACCACTCGCAACTGCTAGCCAAACTTATAGACGAGAAGAAAATAGCATTAACAAAGGAGGTAAACAAGAAGGTAATCTACCACGACCCATGCTTCTTAGGCAAACAAAACGGCATATACGAGGAACCGCGCAAAGTCATTGAAAATATTCCAGGCGTGACGCTTTTAGAGTTTGACCGTTCAAGAGCCAGAAGCTTATGCTGCGAGGGAGGAGGCGGAAGAATGTGGGTTGACATTCCAGGGCCAAGGCTTGCTGAGGTACGCGTTAAGGATGCCGTCGCAGCTGGCGCTGAAATATTGGCTGTGGCTTGTCCATTCTGTCTCCTAACAATCGAAGATGCCGTGAAAACAACTGGTAATGAGGGCAAAATCCAGGTTATGGATATAGCTGAGCTTCTCGTCCAAGCAGTCTAACGCCAAATTTTATTGCGTGCATTTTAAGGGCTTAAGCCAAGAATGCTACGAGATAGAAACAAGCGAGTTCGATTTTGACATTGATGAAGGCGACAAAAACAATGCGAACGCTTGATAAGTGCAAAACAAAATAATATGAATTGAGGGATTATGAACCATGGAAAGTTGGGACTTAATAATCATAGGCGGCGGCGCCGCTGGATTAGCAGCTGGAATCTACGGTGCAAGAAGCGGACTGAAAACGCTGATATTGGAGGAGAAGATGGCTGGAGGCGCAACAGCAGACGCCCCGGTAATAGAGAATTATCCAGGCTTCGAAAGCATAATAGGTGCAGAGTTAGCCCAGAAAATGGCTACGCATTGCAGAAAAACTGGCGTAGTGATACGTGATTTTGAGAAGGTTTTAAGCCTAGTCCTGAAAGGTGAAAAGAAACTTGTAAAGACAAACAAAACCGCTTACGAAGCTAAAGCGGTCATAATAGCGTCTGGTTCGCATTATCGGGAGCTGGGTGTTCCAGGAGAAAAGGAGTTCCGTGGAAAAGGCGTGAGCTACTGTGGCATTTGCGATGGGCCACTTTTTAAGGGTAAGCGTGTGCTTGTCGTAGGCGGCGGAAACTCTGCCGTCATAACAGCCTTGTATATGGCTGAGCTTGCAAGCGAAGTTAAAGTTTCACATAGGCGAGACGTTTTTAGAGCCGAGGAAGCTCTTGTAAGGGCTTTGAAAGGGAAGGTTAACGTGGAGATTTTATGGAACACAGAGGTTAGAGAGGTTAAGGGTGAAAAACTCGTGAGTAAGGCTGTGATTTTCAATAATAAGACTGGCGAAACCAAAGAGTTGCTCGTTGACGGCGTCTTCATCCAGGTTGGAGAAGACCCTAACAGCGAACTAGCCAAAGAAGCAGGCGTAGCAGTTAACGAGGAGGGCTACATCATTATTGATATTCGCCAAAGAACAAACATCCTAGGGGTTTACGCTGCGGGAGACGTGACAAATCATCCAGTTAAGCAAGTTGGAACAGCCGTTGGACAGGGTATAACCGCTGCGCTTGAGGCTTATGGTTATATTCGTAGACCCTACTATTACAAACACTAGGTCGCGTTCCAAAACCATTATATTGTTGATGATGCCTTCAAAAATCTTCTAAGCCTTCACGCGTTAGGTGTAAGGCCGGTTTACGTTAGGGCTGTGGAGAAATGCGGCATGAGTGAGAAGACATGTGTTGCTGCGGTGCGTATTAACCAGGATTATTGTAGTAAATGTGCGGTTTGCTATTCTGTTTGTCCCTATGAGGCTATAAGGCAGAATTCGGAAAGCGGCAATTTCGAAATCGACATTCAAAAATGCCAAGTTTGTGGGCTCTGCTATAGCGCTTGCCCTTCACTTGCCATAGAAATTGTCTATTACAATTATGATGATTTGATTGGATATTTGAGCCGTATGCGCGAAAAAAACGGAAGCGACACACTTGTTTTAATGTGTAGGGGAAACTCGCCGGCAACATGCGAAATTGAGGAAATACTTGAAAGTCAAAGGTTAAACATAAAGGATTACATTCCATTGCGGATACCGTGCTCTGGGCGGATGCCAACAGAATTCATTTTTAGAGCATTAAATTCTGGCATAAAAAACATTATTTCCATCCAATGTGAAGACGAGTTTTGCCGCTTTAAAAGGGGAACAAAAGTTAATACCAGAAGGTTTATGCTCGGCAAGGCTGTTTTGGAGCAGTTAGGCTTTAGCAAAGATGCTTTAAAAGTCATTAAGTATTCGCACAAGGCTGTTTATGATACCGAAAAATGTGTCGGCTGCGACAAATGCGTTTTCATCTGTCCCTACAGCGCAATAGAAGCCGAAGAATTCGCAACGCCAAAGATCATCCAAGAGGCGTGCATGGGCTGCGGCGCATGCGCCTTGGTTTGTCCGCACTTAGCAATTCAAGTTAAGGGCTTCGAATTTGAAAACATTAGCAAGCTTGTAAGGCTTTACGGGGAAGCTGCAAGAAAAATGAAGGCTGAAACAGACTTCCCATCAATACTGGTGTTTTGTTGTCAATGGTCAGAATTTTCATGCTTAGACGATCCAGAATGCTTGCTCTTCAAAAAGAAAGCAGTAACAATGGAAATTCCATGTTTCAAGGCTCTTGACCCAGTTCATGTTGTTGAAGCCCTGCACAGCGGCTTTGACGGTGTGATGGCTGTTGTGTGCTCGGCTGAAGACTGCAAGCTTCAGAATGGAAGGGAAACAGCTGATAGAAACATGGATGTTCTTAAAGATTTTCTGAAAAAGAGAGGGCTTCTTGAGCGTTTTGAGCTTTTCACGGTTTCACCTCGCTGCGTTGGAGAATTTAACCAAAAGTTTGAGGAGTTCTTAAGGAAGATAGCTTCTATGCCGCCTTTAAAAATTGATGTTGCGGAGGCAGAGTAAAGTGTATGAGATAATCGCAAAGAAGGAGCTAGCCCCAAAAATCAAACTTTTTGAAGTGGAGGCTCCAGACATAGCGAAAAAGGCGAAGCCTGGACAATTTATAATACTAATTTTGGGCGAAAAGGGCGAGCGCATACCACTAACCATAGCTGGCTATGATGGGGAGAAAGGCACAATAACATTCGTCTTCAACGAAGTTGGAAAAACAACAAAGCAGCTTGGTCTTTTAAAGGAAGGCGAGAGAATAAGCAGCATCACTGGTCCACTTGGAAATCCATCAGAAATAAGGAACTTCGGAAACGTTCTATGCGTTGGTGGCGGAGTTATGATTGCTCCGATGCTTTTGCAGGTGAAAGCCCTAAAAGAGGCCGGCAACAAGGTCACAACCGTTATTGGTGCAAGAATTAGGGAGCTGCTATTTTTTGAGGATGAGCTGAAAGCCCTAAGCGATAGGCTCTATGTGGCGACTGATGATGGTTCTAAAGGTTATAAGGGGCTTGGTTTTCTAAGGGATGTTCTTGCAAAGGAAAATTTTGACCGCTGCGTTGCTATGGGACCAGTTGTTATGATGAAAAGTGTTTGTGAGATAACCAAGCCTTTCGGCGTACGAACAATTGTGACTTTGACGCCTATAATGGTTGACGGCATGGGTATGTGCGGCGTTTGCCGTGTCACGGTCGGCGGGAAAATGAAGTTTGCATGTGTTGATGGACCGGAATTTGATGGGCACGCTGTTGACTTTGACGGTTTGATAAAGAGGCAGAGAATGTTCCTTCCAGAGGAGCGTTTAAGCTCCCTTGTTTGGGAGAGGCTTGGAGGCTGCGGCTGTGGCGGAAGCTAAGCCTAAACCTAAAATCCAGAAAGAAGCCGTGCCCATGCCGAAGCAGAAGCCGGAAGTTCGAAGGCGAAACTTTAACGAAGTTGCTTTGGGCTATACTGAGGAGCAAGCCATAACTGAGGCAAACCGTTGTCTCCAATGTCCAAAGCCGCAGTGCGTTCAAGGATGTCCAGTTGAAATTGACATCCCAGCTTTCGTTAAACTTTTAAGAGAAGGTAAATTTGAAGAATCCGTTAAGAAGATAAAAGAGAAAAATAGCCTCCCAGCAATCTGCGGAAGGGTATGCCCACAAGAAGAGCAGTGCCAAAAATTCTGTGTTCTTGGAAAGGTCGGCGACCCAGTAAGCATAGGCCGTCTTGAAAGGTTCGTCGCAGACTGGGAAAGGGCGAAGGGCATAAGTGTTCCAGAAAGGGCGCCCCCAACTGGAAAGAGAGTCGCTGTCATAGGTGCTGGTCCGGCTGGCTTAACGGCTGCCGCTGACTTGGCGAAGCTCGGACATGAAGTTGTTATTTTTGAGGCTTTGCATCTTCCAGGCGGAGTTTTGGTTTACGGCATTCCAGAATTTCGTCTACCCAAAAGCATAGTTCAAGCTGAAGTTGATTACATTAAGAAGCTTGGCATTGAGTTTCACCTAGGCTATCTTGTCGGAAGAATCCACACAATTCCAGAACTGCTGAAGAAAGAGGGTTTTGACGCTGTTTTTATAGGCACAGGCGCTGGTCTTCCAGCTTTTCTGGGCGTTCCAGGCGAAGATTTGGGTGGGATTTACTCTGCGAACGAGTTTCTCATCAGGGTCAACCTTATGAAGTCTTATGCTTTTCCAGAGTATGACACGCCAATAAGGATTGGCAAGCACGTGGCAGTTATAGGCGGAGGCAACGTTGCAATGGACTCTGCACGTTCAGCACTTCGCTTGGGCGCTGATGAAGTTTGCATTGTCTACCGCCGTTCTAGGGAGGAGATGCCAGCGCGGAAAGAGGAAATTGAAAACGCTGAGGAAGAGGGAATAATTTGCAAGTTTTTGGCTAATCCGACAAGGTTCATAGGCGACGAAAAGGGTTGGGTTAAGCAGATGGAATGCATATGTATGGAGCTTGGACCCCCAGATGAAAGTGGAAGACGCAGACCAGTTCCAGTTAAGGGTTCAGAATTCACGATGGACGTTGACACTGTTATCGTCGCTATTGGGCGAACGCCAAACCCAATTATTCAGCGCACAACGGAAGGCTTAGCGGTTACAAAGTGGGGGACAATTGTTGCTGATGAGAATGGCAAAACAAACATTGAAGGAGTCTACGCTGGAGGCGACATAGTAACCGGCGAAGCAACAGTGATAAGCGCAATGGGCGCCGGAAAAAGAGCGGCAAGAGCCATACACGAATATTTAATGAACAAAAAGTAGCTAGATAGGGGCTCTATTAGTTTTATGACCTCCTATAGCTTTTTGCTGTGCCTTAAGGACTATATCCTCTTCATGTTGAGCGAATGTGATTTGTGCGACATAAAGTTTTAATTTCCGCTTCTGTTTCACATTTACATCTAAGCTGAGATGGCTGGTCGATTTGGTTACAACTTATCTTGAAAAGATTTTCAATCCTAAAAGTGTGGCGATAATCGGCGCCAGCGACGAAGAGGGCAGTGTTGGATATGCTTTAATGAAGAATTTTATGGACTTTGGTTTTGAGGGTAAACTCTACCCTGTTAACATTCGTAAGAATGAGATTTTGGGGTTAAAAGCGTATCAGTCTGTGGAGCAGATTCCAGAAACTGTTGATTTGGCGGTTATCGCCACTCCGGCGAAAACTGTTCCAGATGTTGTTGAGCAATGCGGAAAGGCTGGAATAAAAGGTGTAATCATAATAAGCGCTGGTTTCAAGGAAGTTGGTCCAGAAGGCAAAGCTCTGGAAGACAAAATTTTGGAAATTAAAAAGAAGTATGACCTACGTATCGTTGGACCGAACTGTTTAGGAATAATCCGCCCTAGCAGCAAGTTGAACGCGACTTTCATAAGCAAGATGCCCAAGCCCGGCAACATCGCCTTCATAAGCCAAAGTGGTGCTTTGGGTGCGGCGATACTTGATTGGGCTATGCATGAAAACATTGGTTTCAGCAACTTCGTCTCCGTAGGCTCAATGATTGATGTGGATTTTGGCGATCTAATAGACTATTTTGGAACAGACCCGAAGACTAGAAGCATACTCATGTACATTGAAGGGATAACAAACGCGCGGAAATTCATGAGTGCAGCCAGACACTTCGCAAGAACAAAGCCAATAATAGTTGTTAAAGCTGGAAAATTCGGCGAAAGTGCAAAGGCTGCTGCCTCACACACTGGCTCAATGACTGGAGAAGACGACGTTTACGACGCAGCGTTCAGGCGTGCAGGCATAGTACGCGTCGAAGAAATAGCGGACCTTTTCAACTGCGCAGAAGTTTTGGGTTTACAACCACTACCGAACGGTCCAAACCTTGCAATAATCACCAATGCTGGCGGTCCTGGGGTCATGGCTACTGATGCGCTTATAGCAAGAGGGGGAAAACTAGCGGAGCTTAGCCCAAAAACCATGGAGTTTCTTAACAGCATATTGCCACATTACTGGAGCAGAGGAAACCCGATAGATATTTTAGGCGACGCGAAGGCTGACCGCTACAAGGCGGTTTTCGAGGCTTGCCTAAAAGACGAGAATGTTGACGGCATACTGATAATTTATACAGCTCAAGCCGTTGCAGAGCCAGTTGAAATTGCAAAAAGCATTATTGAAGTTTACAGGGGAATGGGCTACCAGAACAAGACTGTGCTTACGTCTTTTATGGGGCATGGTGCAGTTGAAGAAGCTAATAGACTTTTCAACGAAAACAGCATCCCAACATATGCAACTCCGGAGCAGGCGATAAAAACGTACCTTTACATGTACCAGTATAAGCGTAACCTTGAATTGTTGTATGAGACTCCGGAAGAGCTTCCGGTTGATGTTTCGCCGCCAAAACGTCCCATTCACGTTATAATGAGAAACGCCGCAATTGAAAACCGTGAGCTTCTAACAGAGGTTGAAGCAAAGAAGATACTGGAGTATTATGGCTTTCCATCCGTGAAAACATGTGTGGCAACAACTGCAGATGAGGCTGTAGCCTTCGCGGCGCAGATCGGTTATCCCGTTGTTCTTAAAATTTTGTCTCCGCAAATCGTCCATAAAACCGATGCTGGCGGGGTCTTTATCGACTTAAAGAGTGAGGCAGAAGTTAGAGAAGCATTCGAGCAGATTATACGCAATGCCAAAAACTACAATCCAGAAGCGGAAATTCTCGGTGTCACCGTTCAGCCTATGATAAGGAGGCAGGGATACGAAGTTATACTTGGGGCAAAAACAGACCAGCTTTTCGGGCCAGTAATCCTTTTCGGCATGGGCGGCGTCGGCGTGGAACTGTTCAAAGACTTTTCCATAGGGCTTCCGCCATTAAATCAAACATTGGTTAGGCGTCTAATGGAGGAAACAAAGGTTTATCAGCTTTTGAAGGGCTACAGGAACGTGCCACCAGCAAACGTAAAGCGGCTTGAAGAAATAATATTGCTTTTCTCGCAGTTACTTATCGATTTTCCACAGTTAAAGGAGGTTGACATAAACCCGCTTTTGGTCAACGAGAAGGACGCCTACGCTCTTGACGCAAGAGTCATCATTGACAAGCAACTCGTATTCCAAAAGCTTGAGCCACACCAGCATCTTGTTATAAGCCCCTACCCCAAAAAATATGAAACTTTGTGGCGTATGCGTGACGGTCGCGCAGTACTCTTAAGACCAATAAAGCCTGAAGATGAGCCCTTATGGCTTGAAATGTTCCAAAACTTCTCAGAAGAATCCATACGCTACAGGTTCTTCCAAATAATCAAGGATACACCGCACGAGGTGCGTGTGCGCTACTGCAACATCGACTATGATAGGGAAATCGCCATAGTTGCCGAACTTAACGAGGATGGGCGAAGAAGAATACTTGGCGTTACAAGAGTAAGCCTAGAACCAGACAGAAAAGCTGGCGAAATCGCCTTCATAGTTGCTGACCCGTGGCAAGGGCTAGGCTTAGGTACAAAAATGGTTGATTACGTTATTGAGATATGTAAAGACATGGGTGTTGAAACGCTTTACGGCATAATGCTTCCAGACAATTACAGGGCTATTAACTTAACGAGGAAGATGGGCTTCGAACTCAAGTACATGGAGGATGGCACAGTTAAGGGAATCCTAAACCTAAAAGAAGAGGAAACGCCTATACCATGCCTAAAACAAGTAACAAAAGAAACGCAAAATTCAACGTTTAGCTCTAAACAGCAAGAGCAGAAGGAGGCAGAGGCTGTTAGTGGCTAGCGATATGCGTTAAAAATGCTTTAAATGTAGCTCATTTTTTCGTAATATTTTCTATATTTACTATGGCTAAATTTAAATTACAGAAGCGCAATTATCAATTTCCATTTAAGTCAAGGTGGTGTGGAGATGGAGAAACTAAAATTTGCGTTTTATTGGGCTGCTAGTTGTGGCGGCTGCGAAATAGCTGTATTAGACATAAACGAGAAAATCCTAAACGTGGTGGCAAAAGCTGACATAGTCTTTTGGCCTGTTGCCATGGACATAAAGTACAAGGATGTAGAGGCCATGCCAGACAAAAGCATAGACGTATGCTTCTTCAACGGTGCAATTCGCAACAGCGAGCAAGAACAAATGGCAAAACTCTTAAGGCGGAAGTCCAAGGTTCTTGTGGCTTTCGGTTCATGTGCTTGCGACGGCTGCGTAATAGGGCTTGGAAACCTATGGAACAGGGAGAAAATCTTTGAAAGAGCCTACTTTGAAACTCCCTCGACAAAAAACCCGCAGAGGGTTACTCCACAAACACGGCTAAAAGTTAAGGAAGGCGAACTTGAGTTGCCAGAGTTTTATGACACTGTCAAAACTTTGGCTCAAACAGTTGATGTTGACTACTTCATCTCAGGGTGTCCACCACCAGTCCCAAGAATAATTGAAGCCCTAGAAGCAATAGTAAGCGGCAAACTGCCACAAAAAGGAGCAAGTTTCCTGCTAAACAAGTCAGTATGTGATGAATGCCCAAGAGAGAAAAAGGACAGAAAAATCACACAAGTAAAGAGAATCTACGAAATAGACGACGACTTCAAAACATGCTTCCTAGACCAAGGCGTAATATGCATGGGACCAGCCACAAGAGGTGGATGCGGAGCACAATGCTTAAAGGCTAATGTGCCATGCACCGGATGCGGCGGACCAACGCCGAGAGTTTCAGATCAAGGCGCAGCAATGATAAGCGCCTTCGCCTCGATAGTTGCAGACCCAAAAGTCATTGAGCAGATTGTGGACCCTGTTGGAACTTTCTACAAGTATTCTTTGGCTAACTCCATCTTGCGGAGGAAGGTGAAACAGAAATGAAGGAAATAGTAATAAACCCAATCACAAGGCTTGAAGGACACGGAAAAATAACAATCTTTTTGAACGATACTGGAAACGTGGAAGAAGCCTACTTCCAAGTCCCAGAACTGAGAGGATTCGAGAGATTCTGCGAAGGAAGAAGGGCTGAAGACCTTCCCATAATAACGACTAGAATTTGCGGTGTCTGCCCAGTAGCACATCACATGGCAGGCGCAAAAGCTTTAGATTCAGCCTTTAACGTTGAGCCAACGGAAACAGCTAAAAAACTCCGTGAACTTATGTATTGTGGTTACTTTATCTACGACCACACGCTACATTTTTACTATCTTGGCGGTCCAGACTTTGTTGTAGGACCAGACGCACCACCAGAAAAAAGAAATGTTTTAGGCGTCATCGAAAAGTCTGGACTTGAGGTTGGCAAAGAAGTCATAAAGCACAGGGCTTATGGACAGAAAATAACTGAGATTCTCGGCGGGAAGGCAACGCATCCAGTAAGCGCTTGCATACCAGGAGGCGTTTCAAAACCCCTGTCTAAAGATGAGCAACGGGAAATTGAGAATATGGTGAGAAGCTGCCTTGAATTCGCAAAGTTCAGCCTAAAACTTTTCGACGACATAGTGCTAAAAAACACTGATTATGTGAACCTAATAAAAAGCGAAGCATACACGTTGCAAACCTATTACATGGGTTTGGTTGACAAAAACAACCATGTAAACTTCTACGACGGTGACGTGCGCGTTGTCGATCCATACGGAAAAGAATTTGTAAAATTCAAGCCGAAAGAATATTTGGATGTGATTGAGGAGCATGTGGAACCATGGACATATGTGAAGCTGCCATACCTCAAAAAAGTCGGGTGGAAAGGCTTAGTCGGTGGACCGCAAAGCGGATTATACCGTGTTGGGCCGCTTGGAAGGCTTAACGCCGCTGATGGGATAGCAACACCATTGGCGCAAGCCGAATACGAGAGGATGTACAAAACTCTAGGTGGAAAACCAGTCCACAACACTTTGGCTTATCACTGGGCTAGGCTTATAGAGCTTTTATATGCGGCTGAACGCGCATTAGAGCTTGTAACAGACCCTGAAATAACGAGTAAGGATGTTAGGAATAAGCCTAGAAAGCCAGGTGGAGGAGTTGGCATCGTTGAGGCTGCACGTGGAACGCTTATACACCATTACATACTCGACGAGAAAGCCCTAGCCAAAAAAGTCAACCTCATTGTGGCTACGACGCATAACGCACCGAGCATATGCATTTCAATAAAGAATGCTGCTAAGGCGTTGATAAAAGAGGGCAAAGTTACTGATGGCATATTGAACATGGTTGAGATGGCTTTTAGGGCTTACGACCCATGCTTTGCATGCGCCACGCACTTCGCAGTTGGGCAAATGCCAATGGAAGTTGAAATTTACGATCATAAGAGGCAGTTAATTAGAGAAATAAAGAGGTGAGTGGGAAAATGGAAGAAGCCAAAATTGGAGTGTTCCTTTCTGACTGTGGAAAACAGCTAGCGGGAATCCTAGACTTCAAGGGAATAGCAGGCTACTTGAAAAAGGTTCCACAAGTCTCTCTTGTGGCTGTTGGAAGCGAATTCCGGCGAGGTCAAGGTCTTAAAACAATAGTGGACGCTGTGAAAGACGGAAAAATAAACCGCGTTGTCGTTGCAGAAAACATTCCGAAACTTGGCGAAATAAACATAGTTGAAGCCGTGGAAAACGCTGGACTTAACCCAAACTTCGTCGAAGTCATAGACATAAAAGACCACTGCGCATGGCCACACAGAGACACGCCGAAAGAGGCAACTGAAAAAGCGAAGGCCATGCTTCTAGCCGCAACAGAACGTGTCAAACTTGCAGAGCCAATAGAGAAACTTGAATTTCCAGCCTTAAAATCCGTGTTGGTGGTAGGCGGCGGACTGGCGGGAATGCAAGCAGCCGAAGACCTAGCGGACATGGGCTTTAAAGTCTACTTGGTGGAGAAGGAGCCATTCCTAGGCGGGTTAGCCGCAAAGGCTGGAAGGTTCTTCCCAACAGATGACTGTGCAATATGCATTCAATCGCCAGCTTCAGACGTAAAAACAATAACGCATACTTCGCGAAAATGCGTTTATCGTTCTGGCTTCTCGGAGATTCCAAACCTAAACGTGCTAACAAACTCTAGAATCTTAAAAGTTGAAGGTGCGCCTGGAAACTATAAGGTTACTGTTGAAAGAAAACCGCGGTATGTCAGCGAGGAAAAATGCGTTGTATGTGACTTGTGCACTTCTGTTTGTCCTGTGGAGGTTCCAGACGAATACAATGCGCGGCTAAAGAAGCGAAAGGCAATTTACATAAACACGCCGCTTGTTTACCCTCCAGTATACGTCATAGACGCTGAAGCATGCAAATTTGAAGAGTGCGCGAAGTGCGTTGAAGTTTGTCCAACAAAGGCAATTGAACTAAGTCAGAAAAGTGAGAAAGTGACATTAAATGTTGGCAGCATCATAGTTGCTACTGGCTTTAGGGAATACGACTCAAGCGTGATAAAGGAGTACCATTACGGCGAATATCCGGACGTAATAACGCAGCTTGAACTTGCAAGGATGATTGACGGTTTCGGACCGACAAAAGGCATGATAATCCGACCATCAGACAGGAAACCGGCAAAACGCATCGTTTTCGTGCAATGCGTTGGCTCAAGGGATAGGCGTTGGAACCCATACTGCTCAAGCATCTGCTGCATGATATCGCTGAAACATGCCACGCTGATTAAGTCGGCATTTCCAGACACTGACATTACGATATGCTACATTGACATAAGAACAACTGGAAGGGAACACGAATATTACTATGAACGCGCGCGTGAAATGGGAATAAAATTCGTCAAAGGAAGACCAACAGAAATCTTGCACGACCCAGAAGCGAACCTTCTAATAGTTGATGTTGAAGACGAACTTTTAAGAAGATTCCTAGAACTGGAGGCAGACCTCGTCGTTCTATCACCAGCAATGGTGCCGGTTGAAGACGCGAAACAGCTCGCGGAAGTGTTGGGCTTGGAGCTGGACAAGGATGGCTTCTTTAAGGAATACAACGCGAAGCTCAGACCTACAGAGACGAAGAAGAGAGGCATATTCATCTGCGGCGGGGCAACATTTCCAAAAGATGCACCTACAACTTCTCTTCAAGCTCATTCAGCCGCTGTCAAGGCTGCAAAATTCCTACTGAGCGGCAAAATAGTCAAAGACCAAAAAACAGCCTACGTAAACGAGGATTACTGTGGAGACTGCGAATTCTGCCCAGTAACATGTCCATACAGCGCAATAACCTTGACAGAAAAGGCTGATGGACACTTTGTCGCGCATGTTGACGACCTCTTATGCGAAGGCTGCGGCGTCTGCGTAGGCACATGTCCAGTAGGCGCCATTGAACTTCGCCACTTGAAGCCAAGCCAAATCTTGGCGCAGATGAAGGCGCTGTTGTCTGTTAATGGAACATCAAAGCCGTTAATTTTGGCTTTCTGCTGTTCGGAGTGTGGTCACGCTGCTGTTGACTCTTCTGGGATGGCTATGCTGAGGTACCCAGCAAATGTGAGGATAATGCGTGTTCCATGCACTGGCATTTTGCAAGTGCAGCACATACTCGAAGCCTTCAAGGCTGGCGCCCAAGGAGTAATGATTGTTGGTTGCAAGCCAGACGGTTGCCACTATGAAGTTGGAAGCCAAAAAGCGCAGAAGAAGGCGGAAATTGCAAAAGCGCTGCTTAAGGAGTATGGCATAGAGTCAGAACGCCTCGAAATGTTTAACTTGGTTTACATGGAAGGCGACAAATTCGCCGAAGCTGCAAGAGCCATGACTGAAAAAGTGGAAAGGCTTGGCGTGCTTCAACTAGCCTAAATATATGGGCGGTAATCACCATGGCTGAGGGGATTCAAAAGAAAACGTCAACAAAGGACTTCGCTAAGGAAATAACGGGCAGACTTGGCGGAGAAACAATTACATTATGTTATCAATGCGGAACATGCGCTGCAAGCTGTCCAGTAGCAAAAATCACAGACAAATACAACCCTAGAGAAATCATTAGGCTGGCGCTGCTTGGGCTAAAGGATGAAGTCTTATCTGGCGGCGCCATATGGCTTTGTTCTTCATGCTACAACTGTCAAGAGCGTTGCCCGCAAAAAGTCGAAATAGCCGACGTAATCTACGCCTTAAGGAACATTGCCATCCGCGAGGGAAACATGCCAAACATCTATGCGGAATTTGCAGCTGGACTAATGAGCGAAGGACGCATAGTTCCAATATCAAAGTTCCTTGAAAAAAAGCGGGCAGAATTTGGTTTACCACCTCTTAAACCAGCTGGAGTAGAAGCAGTAAGAAAGATTCTCTCAACAGCGGAGTTTGACAAAATCCAGTTTAAGAAGGGTGAGGCGCAATGACAAGCTATGCTTTGTTTTTGGGTTGCACAATACCAGCACGTCAGCCACATTACGAGTTGGCAGCGAGAAAAGCCCTAACAAAGCTTGGAATAGAACTTGTTGATTTGGATAACATGACTTGCTGTGCCCCACCGCCATTACAGTCAATAGATCTGGAAACAAGCTTAGCGATTGCAGCGTACAACATTTGCCTAGCCGAAGAAGCAGACCTAAACATTGTCACTTTATGTACTGGATGCTTCGAATCGCTTGCAATGGCAAACACTCTTTTAAAAGAAAAGGAAGAACTGAGGGAAAGAGTTAACAAAATCTTGTTAAGCGTTGGGAAGGAATTCAAGGGAAACAAGGAAGTTAAGCATTTCCTTCAGGTCTTGATGAGCGACGTTGGCTTAAGCAATATAAAGAAAAACATAACAAAGCCGCTGAACAAGCTCAAGGTTGCAGCGTTTTCTGGTTGCCATCTCCTTAGACCAAGTGCACTTCTAAGGTTTGATGATCCAGAACGCCCAAGAATATTTGACAACCTAATCGAAGCTTTAGGCGCTAAAAGCATATTGTACAAGAACAAGCTAAGATGTTGCGGCGGGCTTTTGAGGGGTTATGCCGACGACGTGGCTCTAGCTATAGCAAGAGACAAAATAGTCAACACCACTAGGGCTGGTGCGGACTGCATATCAACACTTTGTCCATTCTGCTTCTTGACATTAGACCTCGGACAGATGCTGATAAAAACCACATACAAGGAAGAGTATAACATGCCAGTAATCCACTACGCTGAACTTTTAAGCATAAGCCTAGGAGTGAACCCAAAGGAACTTGCGCTGGATTTCCACAAGGTAAAATTAGACCCTGTTCTCAATAAGATAGGCTAGAAACTTTCCTTTTTACCATTATTTTTTGCAGAATTGTTGGATAAGTATTTAATAGCTTGAAAGTCAACATCAAAATTGGGAGAGTAGCATATGAAGATAACTGCAGTAAAGGAGCACAAGTGCTTCTGCTGTGGAACAACCATAAAAAAGGGTGACGAATGCTTTGCATTTTTTGTGAATCCATCAAACCCAAGTAAAAGCGAGTTTGACGTCATTTATACGTGTATAAAGTGTAGTGAAGAGGAAAAGTGTAGAATTAGGATAAAGCGAAGAGAGGAAAGCCAGCGATAAGGTATTAAGGCTGAAACTTTTAGCGGTCTTTCGGAATCTCTATTTCAAAAGCTTCGTTATTGTTACACTTAGTAACCATGTTTCCAATTTTTAAGCGGTCAACTGGAATGGTCAACTTCTTACATTCGTCAACGCAAACTTCTCCGTCATCCTTCTTGTGGCACACTTTATTGCAGATTTCTATGCCGTCCACATCGGTGTGAATCGTTATTTTCTGGTCTTTGCATCGGCACTGTATCAGAATCTTCACGTAATTCTCATCTTCAAAAACATCTATCAGAGGCTCTTCAAGTTGTGGAAGGGGAATCAAATGCCTTACTGGACTTGGATCTATCTGTTCGCTGATTATGTATTTCTTGTATAGAAGTTTCTCCATTGGCTCAACAACAATGTCGCTTCTGTCTTCCGCTTCACCTTCAACAATCTTCTTTACCAAAACCTTACAGAAAATGTCTATATTTCGGAGGGCTTCCTCAAAATCACTCATTTATCTCAAGCCTCGTTCCTATTTATAATATTTACTTTTCGAGCATTTAAGGGTTATTAAATTAAATTTAAATTACAATTGAAGCAAAAATTTACTTCTTCTCAGTTGTTAAAGGTATAGAGCGCACATGCTTTACCACACGAACAATGTTTTCAACATCTTTTTTCGGTTGTTCCAAAGCTCTGTTTATGGCTATATCAGCAATTGTTGCTCCTTTGTCTGCAATTTTTGTTAGGCATGAGATGTAAGCTCTTAAATAAGGGATTTCGGGAGCTTCACGCATTAGTCTTTCAGCCTCTCTTTCAAGGACTTCCTTCATTTCTAAAACGCCATTAGCTACACGAAGGTCTCGTGTGAAAATGCAGTCTAAGGCTTTCTGGAAAACTGTTTGAGCTAGCTCGCCAATGTGAAAGATTCTCTGTACAATATCTGATGGAATTCTATCATGATAAACTTTAAGCTCAACAATTTTCTTGGCTATGTCCTCAGAATAATCTGCAATCAACTCTAAATATTGGAGTATCAACCGCGTGGCAGGAATAAAAAGAACATCCGTCGCGCCTATTTGTTCAGCAATTTCAGGTTTAGCCTGCGCGGAAAGGAGTAGGCGAACTGCGAGGTAATAGATTGTGTCAGCTTCGTCTTCGCGGCTTATGGCTTCCATTGCTAAATCTTCATTGTTTTCTTGGAATGCTTGCATTGCCTCTGAAAGTATTGTTGATGCAATTAAGGATAAGCGTCTAATGAGCATGTCGAGTTTGAATTTTGAGGGGTCAACAGAACATTGTAAAAGCACGTTTTTCGGTGTTTCTTCCAAGATTCCGAGGCCGATTAGTTTTGGAACTATCCCCCTAATTTCGTCTACATGCTCTTTGCTTATTCTTGTGGAGGATGCAACCCTTAAGACGTCTCTTCCAAGCATGTAGCTTCCAACGATTATCCTTTCAAGCATGCCCGTTTCGTCGCAAGCATCAGCATTTATTATGTATTCTTCCGCCTCTTCTTTTAGAGCAAACTGGCTTGGCATAATCTTTAATGTGCCGTCTCTTTCTGGCATTATGAAGACGATGTCTCCGGGGTTTATGTTGTTCTGTTTTGTCCATTCGCTTGGAAGTGAAACTGTTAGGGTTGAATATCCGACTTTTTGCACTTTTCTACTTTCCAAAATGTTCACCGTCTTTATGGTATTTACTATGCAGCCTTTTAATGTATAGCCTATATTTTTCCGTTTCTGTCATAACAACAAGCCTTAATTAGAGTTCTGAATATTCTATTTGAAGAGGAGATTTCGATTTGGAAAAACCAGTTAGAAGTTTGGCGAAGGCTATTTCTTGGAGATTTGTAGCAACTTTGACAACGATTCTTTTGGTTGTAATATTTAGTAAGGGAGACTGGACTTTAGGCGGCGTCGTTGGAATATCTGAACTTGTTATAAAAACCGTTATTTATTATTTTCATGAACGCATTTGGAATTTACTAAATTTTGGTAGAGAATTAAAAAGATGATGGGCTAAATCGAATTTTACATATGGTATTTACTATAATATAAGATATATGCATCAAGTATATATTTTGCATTTATGCTATATATAATTCAGACGTAAAGGAGGTTAGTAGAAAATGTCCGAATGGAAAACCGTAAGCATAAGGCAAGAACTAATAAAACAGATTGAAGAGGCAATCAAAACGGGGCGCTACAGAAGTATATCAGAATTCGTTTCAGAAGCCATTCGCCTACGCCTCGAAGACCTAATGCGCGCAGAAGGTATACCAGCAGAAAAGCGTAAAGAGCTACTCTTAACGCCTGAACTTCTCCTATACACGCCAAAACACACATGGGCGCAGGTAACACCAGAAGGAAACATCCGTGTAGGCGTATCCGATTACGCTCAGAGACACTTGAAAGGAATAGCAAACATAATGACTGAACCTGTTGGAAAGGAAATAAGCCACATGGAACCCTTCGGGGTGGCAGAAACATGGATGTTCATGTTCGACCTTTACGCTCCAGTAAGCGGCAAAATAGTTAAAGTAAATGAGAAGTTGAAGAACGAGCCAAACCTGGTTAATGAAGACCCATATGGCGAAGGCTGGATTGTGGAAATTAAGCCAAACAACTCGTTGACTTTGGAGCAGGAACTTAAAAAGTTGTTGAGCGCCCGTGAATATAACAAATGGGTAAGCAAACTTGAGGGCAGACTGCGAGAATAAAACTATTTCCCCCTTTTCTTTATTTTACGTTAATTTTGCGTTAAACTTAACGTGAATGCCCTAATATATCCGATGTGTTTCATAAATTTATTCTAAGCTGGTTTGACAATGGCAAAGAATAACCAAACAAAAGTAAAGAAACTACCGCCATGCCGCTCCGCATGCCCAGCCCACGTGAACGTTCAAGGATACGTTTCGCTGATTCAAAGAGGCAAATTTAGAGAAGCTGTTGAAATAATCCGCAAGGACATGCCGTTCCCCGCCATCTGCGGACGCGTATGCTTCAGTCCATGCGAAGATGCATGCGCAAGGACAAACGTTGACCAAGCAGTGTCAATACGTGCACTAAAAAGGCTCGTCGCAGACATTGAAAGGGAACAAGGCCGCGTAAAACCAGAACCAATACCCAAAAAATACAGCGAAAAAGTTGCCATAATAGGCGCTGGACCAGCGGGTTTAACAGCAGCCTACGAACTTGCAAAACTCGGTTATCCAGTAACTGTTTTTGAGCGGATGGCTGAACCTGGCGGGATGATGCGCTACTGCATACCAAATTTCCGTCTTGAAAAATTTGTTGTGGCGAATGAAATAGCCTACATAAAAGATTTGGGTGTGGAAATAAAGACTGGCGTTGAATTTGGAAAAGACATAACGCTTGAAAGCCTACGTAAAGATGGTTACAAGGCAATTTTTCTGGCGATTGGAACACAGAAAGGCATGAAATTGAACGTTCCAGGCGAAGAACTTGAAGGTGTAGTAAACGCTGTTGACTTTTTAAGGGCTATATCAGTTGGCGAGCCAATAAACGTTGGAGAGCGAGTCGCCGTCATAGGTGGCGGAAACACTGCCATAGACGCGGCTAGAACCGCAAAGAAGCTTGGCGCAAAAGAAGTTATGATATTGTATAGGCGTTCACGCGAGGAAATGCCTGCCCTTCCGCATGAGGTGGCAGAAGCAGAAAAGGACGGTGTTAAATTCTACTTTTTAGTTGCGCCAAAACAGATAATCGGCGAAAATGGAAAGGTTAAGGCTGTTGAATGCTTGCGAATGCGTCTCGGAGAGCCAGATGAAAGCGGAAGAAGGAAGCCTATTCCAATAAGCTTTTCCGAGCACCAATATGAAGTTGACATGGTTATTCCAGCCTTAGGACAAGTTTTGGAAGCATCATGCCTACCGCCAGAACTTTTGGATAAAGAGTCTAGGGCTCCAGCAGTAAAGGTTGACTTAGCCACTTTAGAAACAACTGTTCCTGGAGTTTTCGCTGGGGGAGACATGACTACTGGGCCAGCAAGCATAATTGAGGCTGTTGGAGCTGGGAAAAAGTCGGCAGTTTCCATTCACCTTTACCTTCATGGGCAAGACATAAGTGATAGAGAAGAGCGAATTGAGGAGACAACATGGGTTAAAAACTGGGGGTACATAAAAAAGAAGGAGCGAAGATACGAGCCCCCGTTGGAAAAGCCTCACCTAAGCTTTGAAGAAGCGAGGGTGTATCTTGAAAAGATAAAGCGTGAAGCGGTGTTTGAGGCCTTTCGTTGTTTAGGCTGTGGACCATGCTCACAATGCCTCGCGGAACTAGATTTATGTGAAGGCGATAAGGCTGTTGTTGATGAAAACTTGTGTGTTGGTTGCAACGTTTGCGCTGTTGTGTGTCCGTTTGGAGCAATAAGAAAGAATGAGAAGGAAATTGCGCAAGTAAACGAGGAGCTTTGCAAGGGCTGTGGAATATGTGCTGCACGTTGTCCAGAACAGGCAATTTCAATGAAGAAGTTTTCGAATGAACGCATATTAAGCCTTGCTTTACAAACACAAGAGGTGAAAACATCGTGAGTTCTAAAATTGTTTGCTTTATGTGTAATTGGGCTTTCTGCCTAGAGGAAATGGAGATTCCAGAAAACGTCAACATCGTCCGTGTAATGTGTATAGGAAGGCTTGACCCAACCATAGTTTTGGATGTACTTGCAAAGGGCGCTGACGGCGTCTTGATGGTTGGGTGCAAACCGCCGGACTGCCACTATGTTGAGGGAAATTTGCAGGCTGAAAGAGCGGCAAAAATGCTCAAGAAGCTCGTGGAAGTTGTTGGTTTAGAGCCAGAACGCATAAAACTCCAGTGGTACACCCCATTAGAAGACAAAAGCTTTAGCAATAATCTTAAGGCATTTGAAAATGCGATAAGCAAACTCGAGGCGTCTCCAATAAAAGGTGAGTTAAGCCAATCCAGCATCTTATTGAACATTTTGGCTGCCAAGAACGCTGCCTCTGATTTTAGGCTTAGGGTCTTGCTTGGAAGAGAAAAAGAGTTAACGGAAAGCGTCAATGTTTATGGAGAGAAAATTCCACAGGAGGAATTTGACTTTTTAATGGATAAAATTGTTAGGGAAGAGTTTCTGCGGCACAAGATTCACTTGTTAACACAGACAAAGCCACTTTCAGTCAAGGGTTTAGCGAAAAAACTTGGAATTAAGCCCGCAGACGTGCTTAAACAGATTGTGAACATGCGCAGAAAGAACATGATAACAATAGACCGTTTCGAGGAGACAACACCCCTCTACAAGGCGTTGGAGGTGAAGTAAAAATGGCGAGCGCAAACCAAAAAGTTGGAGCAGTACTCGTTGTCGGCGGAGGAGTCGCCGGCATACAAGCCTCTCTTGATTTAGCTGATTCAGGCTTTAAAGTGTATCTTGTTGATCAAGGCGCAAGCATAGGCGGCGTAATGGCTCAGCTTGACAAGACTTTCCCGACAAACGACTGTTCAATGTGTATTCTTTCACCAAAGCTTGTGGCTACCGGAAGACACCCAAACATCACAATTTTGACAAACACGGAAATACTGGGTGTAGATGGTGAAGCTGGAAACTTCGAAGTGAAACTTCGAAAACACGCCCGTTACATAATCGAAGAAAAATGCAACGGTTGCGGCTTATGTGCACAAAAATGCCCAATTGAAGCCATAGACATGTACAACGAAGGCTTAAGCAACAGGAGTGCAATCTACGTGGACTACCCACAAGCAGTCCCGCTGAAATACAAAATTGACCGCGAAAAATGCATCGGATGTGGAACATGCTACGAGATATGTAAAGCAAAAGCCGTGGCTTACGACCAACAAGACAGCGAGGCTACTCTGAAAGTTGGCGCAATAATACTTGCACCAGGGTTCGAAACTTTCGACGCAAGACTAAAAAGCGAATACGGTTATGGGCGCTATGCAAATGTTGTAACAAGCATAGAATTTGAGCGAATATTAAGTGCTTCAGGACCGTACGGCGGCGTCGTTTTGAGACCTTCAGATGGTGAAATTCCAAAGAAAATCGCATTCATCCAATGTGTTGGCTCGCGTGATGCTAAACTTGGAAACAATTATTGTTCTGCCGCTTGTTGCATGTATGGAATGAAAGAGGCAGTTATAGCCAAGGAGCACACGCCGATAAAGCTTGATGCCACAATTTTCTTTATGGATTTACGTGCTTATGGGAAGGAATTTGACGCCTACTATAAACGTGCAAAGGAGGAGTGGGGCATAAGATTTGTCAGATCAAGGGTTGCTGGCGTTTCCGAAGACCCGTTAACTGGAAACCTTTTTGTGCGTTACGTTGAGGATGAAACTCCTAAAACAGAAGAATTCGACCTGGTTGTACTTTCAATCGGTATGCAACCGCCGAAAGACGTTGAAAAACTCGCAGAAACGCTTGGCATAGAACTTAACAAATACAAGTTCTGCAAAGCAAACACTTTCACGCCGCTAGAAACTTCAAAACCAGGTGTTTTTGTATGTGGGGCATTCAGTGCACCGAAGGACATTCCGGAAAGCGTTGCTCAAGCAAGCGGTGCAGCGGCAAAGGCGATGGGAATAATTTCAAGCGAAAGAGGCAAACTTGTAGCCGCAAAAGAGTTTCCGCCAGAGAGGGACATAAGCCAAGAAGAGCCACGAATCGGCGTATTCGTCTGCCACTGTGGAATTAACATAGGCGGGGTTGTAAACGTTCCAGAAGTCGTTGAATATGCCAAAAAACTGCCAAACGTCGTCTACGCAGAGGCAAACCTCTACACATGCTCACAGGATACGCAGAAACTAATCAGAGAAAAGATCCAGCAGTACAAGCTTAACCGCGTCGTCGTAGCCTCATGCACTCCGCGAACCCATGAGCCGCTATTCAGAGAAACTGTGCAAGAGACAGGATTAAACCCCTACCTTTTCGAGATGGCAAACATCCGAGACCAGTGCAGCTGGGTGCACATGCACGAGCCAAAAGCCGCAACAGAAAAAGCTAAAGACCTTGTGCGCTCAGTTGTTGCAAAAGCAAAGCTTCTAAAGCCACTAAAGAAGCCGCACATAACAGTCACTCCAGTAGGCTTAGTTATAGGCGGCGGAGTCGCCGGGATGACTTCAGCCTTAGAACTTGCAAAGCAAGGCTTCGAAGTACACCTTGTTGAAAGGGAGAAAGAACTCGGAGGGCACCTGCGCAAAATCCATTACTTGCTTGAGGGCGACGATGACCCGCAAGAAAAACTAAGAGCCATGATAGACGAAGTTACGCAAAACAAGAAAATACATGTTCACTTAGACTCAGAAGTTGTCAACATTGAAGGTTTTGTGGGCAACTTCAAAACTCGGATAAAGCGGCACAACAGCGGAGAAGTAGAAATTGAAAATGGCGTAATAATAGTGGCGACTGGTGCAACAGAATACAAGCCTAAAGAGTACTTTTACGGTGAAGACCCACGGGTGCTTACACAGAGGGAGCTTGAGGAAAAACTCGCAGTTAGCGAGTTCAAAGCAAAAACCGTTGTCATGATTCAATGTGTTGGAGCGAGAAACGAAGAAAGACCAAACTGTGCAAGGATTTGCTGTGGACAAGCAATAAAAAACGCCTTAAAAATTAAGGAGTTAAGCCCGCAGACAGAAGTCTACGTGTTATACAAGGATATTAGAGCTTACGGCTTCAAAGAGGACTATTACCGCGAAGCCGCAAAAAAAGGTGTTCTCTTCATAAACTATGAGGATGAAAGAAAACCGCAAGTTGCCAATGAAGATGGGAAGCTTAAAGTGCGGTTCTGGGAGCCAGTGTTAAAGGAGGAAATTGAAATCGAGCCAGACCTGGTTGTTTTAAGCGCGGCGACAATTCCAAACCCAGACAACAAACGCGTGGCGGAGATGCTCAAAGTTCCACTCACAAAGGACGGCTTCTTCCTAGAAGCCCACATGAAACTTAGACCAGTAGACTTTGCTACAGATGGTGTGTTTCTCTGCGGAATGGCGCATTCACCAAAATACATTGACGAAAGCATAGCGCAAGCTTGCGCTGCAGCGGCAAGAGCCACAACGATACTGTCAAAACCGACGCTTGAGATGGAAGGAATCGTGGCAAACGTAAACGAAGATTTATGTAGCGGTTGTAGAATTTGTGAATATCTATGCCCGTACGGGGCAATAGAGATGAAGGAAAAAGACGATAAGCTCGTTGCGCACGTAATTGAAGCCTTATGCAAAGGCTGCGGCACCTGTGGCACAGCCTGTCCAACAAAAGCCATAACCATGGGACATTTCACAACAGAAGAAATAGTAGCTCAAGTTAAGGCTGCATTGTTGGAGGTTAAGGCATGAGTGAAAAAACAGAATTTGAACCGAAAATAATTGGCTTCCTATGCAATTGGTGCGCTTATGCAGGCGCAGACCTAGCCGGAGTAAGCAGAATTCAATATCCACCCAACATTAGAATAATACGTGTCATGTGCAGTGGCAGAATTGACCCCGTATTTATTCTTGAGGCCTTGAAGGACGGCGCAGATGGAGTGCTTGTTGCTGGATGCCACTTGCCGTCAGACTGCCATTATATTAGTGGGAACTTCAAAGCCTTAAGAAGGATAACTCTATTAAAGAAGGTTCTCCAAGATTTCGGAATTGAACCTGAACGTGTGCGGTTAGAATGGGTTTCTGCAAGCGAAGGAGACAGATTTGCCGCCATTGTTCGGGACATGGTTGAACAAATAAAAAAGCTTGGACCGAGCCCATTGAAAATGGGAGGAAAACAATGTGAGTGAAACACAAGAATATGTTCCAAGCGTTATAAAAGCTAAAGAAATGAACCCGAAATTCAAGTATGAAATGAGCAAGAAGCATGGCGCAGAAAGACTGATGCTCTGCTTCCAGTGCGGAACATGTACGGCTGATTGTCCAATTTCAAGATTCAGCGACTTCTACAGACCGAGAAAAATAGCGAGAATGGTGCAGTTGGGACTGAAAGATAGGCTTCTATCAGACGAAGCCCTTTGGCTGTGCTCATCCTGTTTCGCATGCGTTGATCACTGCCCTCAAGGAGTGGAAATCGCTGGCATTGTGCGTGTTTTAAGAAACCTATCAGTGAAGGAAAGGGGCGTCATGCCACTGGTTTACAGAGAGCTCGCCTCTAACCTTCTGAAGGGAGGATACGTGTACGAAATTGTGGAATCACGCCACAAAAAGAGGGCGGAGCTTGGGCTTCCGCCGTTGCCAAAGCCTAATCTTGAAGAAATTGCAAAAATCTTCGAAGTTACTGGTTCTTCGAAAGTTCTTGAAAATGTGAAAACTTTTGAGAAGGTGAAAAGCTGAATTGCCAAAACCAAAATATTTGATATTTCTTGGATGCGTTATACCATATAGGCTTTCAAGTTACGAGATTTCTGCAAGGAAAGTCCTTGACAAATTAGGCGTGGAATTGGTTGAGATGCCCACGTTTAACTGTTGTGGATATCCAATGGATGCAATAAACCATGATTTAATGATAACTTTGGCTGCCCGAAACCTCTGCGTAGCAGAACAGCAAAACCTAAACATTTTAACCCTATGCAATGGCTGTTTCTGCAGTTTAAATGAAACAAACAAGGTGCTGAAAGAAGACAAAAAACTTAGGGATGAAGTAAACGCTTATTTGAAGGAGATAGGCATGGAGTTCAAAGGAACAATAGAAGTGAAACACCTCGTCCACGTGTTGGCTGAAGATGTTGGCTTCGAGAAGATAAAAGATGCCGTTAAGAAACCATTAACCAACATTTCCGTAGCCCAACATTCAGGATGCCACCTTGTTCGCCCAGCAAAATATGTGGGACACGGTGACGACCCCGAAAATCCAACACTGCTTAAAAACTTGATTAGGCTAACTGGCGCAGAATGTTTGGATTACATGGATGAGACGCAATGTTGTGGAAACCCGATAATTGGCGTAAACGAGGAAGTTCCATTTCAAATGGCTAAAGAAAAACTTGACCATGTTAGGGCGGCGAAGGCTCAAGCGTTAATTACAGCTTGTCCCTTCTGTCACATGATGTTTGACATGAACCAACCCCGAATAGAAAGAGCCTTCAACGAAAAGTTTGGCATACCCGTTCTGCATTATCCCCAATTGTTAGGTTTAGCCATGGGCTTTTCACCCGAAGAACTCGGATTAAACGAGCTCAGGGTTAAACCATCTGAACTTTTGAATCAAATTCAAAAAGGAGAAAGTTAAAATGGTTAAAGAAAAATTGAAATTTGCCTTCTATTGGGCTGCAAGCTGCGGAGGCTGCGAAATCGCCGTTCTAGACATAAACGAGAAAATTTTGGATGTTCTACAATTAGCTGACATAGTTTTCTGGCCCGTAGCCATGGACATAAAATACAAAGATGTCGAAAACATGCCAGACAAGTACATAGACGTATGCTTCTTCAATGGCGGAATACGCAACAGCGAACAGGAACACATGGCTAAACTTCTAAGGCAAAAATCAAAGTTTTTAGTTGCTTATGGTGCTTGCGCTCAACTTGGCGGTATCCCAGGACTGGCAAACATGAATAATAAAGAGGAGATTTTCGAGAAGGTTTACAAGACAACATTTTCAACGGTAAACCCAAATGGAACTGTACCAAAAACAAAAGTAACTGTTAAAGAAGGCGAATTGGATATTCCAGAGTTCTATGACACTGTTAGAACTCTTGACCAAACCGTGGATGTAGATTATTACGTTCCCGGTTGTCCACCAGCAATTGAACGCACATTATACGCTTTGGAAGTTATAGCAAAAAACGAATTGCCGCCTAAAGGGTCCGTTTTAGCGCCACTAAAATCTGTCTGCGATGAATGCCCGAGGAAAAAGGAAAACAAGAAAATCTCGAGAATATACCGCGTTTATGAAAAAACTCCTGATCCTGAAAGATGCCTGCTCGAGCAAGGAATTATCTGCATGGGTCCAGCAACCCGCGGAGGATGCGGTGCCAGATGCCTAAAGGCGAACATGCCATGCACTGGCTGCGGTGGACCATGCCCGAACTCGCCAGAACAAGGAGCAGCCATGATAAGCGCACTTGCCTCTATACTTGGTTTGGAGGAGGAAAAGGAAAAGTATACCGAAGAGGAAGTTGAAAAACTGATCAGCCAAATAAAGGACCCGATTGGCACGTTTTACATGTACGCCTTGCCAGCTTCAATTTTGCGTAGGAGGATTATGAAAAATGAAAAAGGTTATTATTGACCCGATAACTAGGCTTGAGGGACACGGGAAAATAGCCATATTCCTAAACGATGAAGGCGAAGTGGAAAACGCTTATCTGCAAATTCCAGAACTTAGGGGCTTTGAAAAGTTCTGCATAGGAAGAAAAGCTGAAGACATGCCGCTTTTGACGAGCAGAATCTGCGGTGTCTGCCCAGTAGCCCATCACATGGCTGGGACAAAAACCTTAGATGTGGCATTCAATGTTGAACCACCACCCGCAGCTAAAAAACTTAGGGAGCTCATGTACTGCGGCTACTTCATTTATGATCACACATTGCACTTCTACTATCTTGGCGGTCCAGACTTCATCGTTGGACCAGACGCTCCTCCAGAAAAAAGGAATATTATAGGCGTTATTGAGAAGGCTGGGCTGGACATAGGCAAAGAGGTCATAAAGCATAGGGCTTATGGGCAGAGAATAACCGAGATAATTGGTGGAAAAGCCACGCATCCAGTCTGCGGAATACCTGGCGGAATCTCAAAACCACTAAGCGAAGAAGATAGGCAAGAAATTGAGAAGATGGCCTCTTCGGCTGTCAACTTCGCAAAGTTTTCGCTGAAGCTTTTCCACGAAATTGTTCTTGGAAACAGCAAATACGTCGACTTGATTAAGAGCGACGCATATACGCTGAAGACGTACTATATGGGTTTAGTTGACGAAAACAACAAGGTGAACTTTTACGATGGCAAAATTAGGGTTGTTGATCCACATGGAAAAGAGTTCGTGAAGTTTGAAGCAAAAAACTATCTTGACCACATTGCAGAACACGTTGAAGAATGGACATACGTTAAATTTCCATATTTGAAGAAAATAGGCTGGAAAGGCTTTGTTGATGGCCCAGAAAGCGGCGCATACCGTGTTGGGCCGCTTGGAAGGCTTAACGCCGCTGATGGGATGGCAACACCCTTAGCGCAAGAAGAATACGAGCTTATGTATAAAACGCTTGGCGGCAAACCAATCCATTCAACGCTTGCTTACCATTGGGCTAGGCTTATTGAATTGCTTTACGCTTCTGAGAGAGCCCTAGAGTTAAGCAAAGACCCAGAAATAACGAGCAAAGATGTGCGCAACAAGCCGGGCAAACCAGGCGAGGGCATAGGTGTTGTCGAGGCTGCTAGGGGAACGTTGATTCACCATTACCTTTTGGATGAGAATGCGCTTATTAAGGATGTAAACCTAATAGTTGCGACTGTCAACAACAGCCCATCTATAAACATGTCAATTCGAAATGCGGCTAAGGGTTTAATACATGGCGACAAGGTTGACCATGGCATATTGAACATGGTTGAGATGGCTTTTAGGGCTTATGACCCATGTTTCGGATGCGCCACGCACTTTGCGGTTGGACAGATGCCGCTGACAATAGAAATTTACAACAGCGAAAAGAAGTTGCTTAAAACTGTGGAAAGGTAAGCTCTTTTCATTTTTCCTTTATATTCCTTTTAGTGGAGACTTCAATTGACTGATGAAAGGTATGCTCTTCAAAGGAAGTTAGAAAAGTGGCTTTCAAAAGTGCAAAGAATCGTTATCGCTGGAATTGGGAATCCAATACGCATGGACGACTTTGTAGGAGTAAAAATTGTCCAAGATTTACGCGGCAAGGTTTCTGAAAAAGTGTATCTGATAGAATGTGAAACTGTCCCAGAAAGTTTCATGCAGCAAATAGTAGATTTTAACCCAACGCATGTGCTAATAATAGATGCTGCACTTTTGGGTCTGGAGCCCGGAAAGGCAAAACTCGTTTTTCCAGAAGACTTGGCGACTTTTCCAGCGTTTTCTACGCATATGCTTCCATTGCGCTTGTTCTGCGAGTACGTTGCGAAAATCGCTGGAGCAAAAACTGCCCTACTATTGATACAGCCCAAAAACGCAGAATTCGGCGAAGGCTTAACAGCGCAAATTGAGGCTTCAGCCAAAAAAATTGTTAGTCTACTCGTTAATGTGCTTCCATAAACCAGTTACCAATAAAGAAGAAAAATGGAAAGTGGATGTCTTTACTTTCCTGTAGCTACCTTCATTGCTTCTTGGAAAAGCTTCTTTGTGGCGGCAATCCTGGCCTTCTGGGCTAAAACATCGCTTGTAACCAAGTCTAATGCTTCCTCTGGGCACCATTTGACGCATTGAGGTTCACCTTTATCCTTACATAAGTCGCAGACGAAGACAACTTTCTTTTCTGGATGTATCATTATTGCGCCGTAGTCGCATGCCTCGATGCACCACCCACAGCCGTTGCATTTCTCCTCGTCAACTATTATCGTGCCATTTTCTTCAGACTGCGAAAGCGCATCCCTTGGACAAGCGGCAACGCAGGGCGGATTTTCGCATAGCCTACAAGAAATTGAAATGTTAACAAGCGGATTTAACCGCACTACCCGTATCCTAGACTTCAGCGGGTTGAAAGACTTCTCTTTTGTATAGGAACATATGTACTCGCACACTTGGCATCCTACGCATTTATCCGGGTCAGCTGTTACAAATTTTCTTTCATGAACTTTAACCATCATTTATTCCTCCGTCTTCCTTGTTTTCTTTTCAACAATGTAAATGAGGTCTTCCATACTCAATTCTTTAAGCTTCTCTATTGTTGGCACACCTTCACTGTTCCATCCACGAGCCATATAATAATCATCCAATAACAGGTCAAGTTCTTCTTGTGAAACATAAGCTCCTTTTGACGGGCCTTCATCCTGAATTGGCTGGTGCATAACCTTGTAGGGCAATGTGTCATCTTTTCTGCCAAGTCCTTCTCTAACATTGAATAGCCTTGCGACATTGTTTATTCTCTCACCGCTTCGTCTAATCTCCTCTGGCGTAGTTTCAAATCCCGTAACTAACGAGTAAAGTTTAGCCAGGTCTTCAGCTTCTTTGTAGTATGTTCCTCTTGAGAATTTGCAAATGATTAAGGAGTCGATAATGGTGTATATGT
>Ga0078972_1000251_pt2 | contig 68266 bp, 62 predicted proteins | sample YelNatPaOPGAMG01_FD_67568 | JGI IMG/M metagenome (GOLD analysis project Ga0078972, IMG submission 67568) | Hot spring thermophilic microbial communities from Obsidian Pool, Yellowstone National Park, USA - OP-RAMG-01 (SPADES assembly) (version 2) | ecosystem: Environmental > Aquatic > Thermal...
AATGCACATCTAAAATATTAAAAAATTTAGGAATTCAACCTGATTATGAGATAACAATTGCTAAAGAAGGAGTAGATAAATTACCAACACTTGATTTTGATGATGAAGATGTAGAGAGAATTGTTCAAAAAATTTTGAATGATTTGAAAAACGTGAAAGGAAAAGATTTAGAAAAATAAATCATTATATTTAAATTATTGTAAAATTAAATTATGAGAGAAGAGATTGATGAATTTATGAAAATTGCAATAGAAGAAGCGAAAAAGGGATTTGAGGAAGGAGGAATTCCTATTGGTTCTGTTCTTGTAACAAAAGACGGAAAAATTTTGGGAAGAGGTCACAATAGAAGAGTTCAAGATAATGACCCTCTTGCTCATGCAGAAATAGTTGCGATAAGAAATGCTGGAAGAATAAAAAGTTATAAGGATACAATTTTATATTCCACCCTTATGCCATGTTATCTATGTTCAGGAGCAATTGTTCAATTTGGAATAAAAGAAGTAGTAGTTGGTGAATCAAGAAACTTTTCTGGTGCCAAAGATTTCCTTTTATCTCATGGAGTTGAGGTTATTGATTTGAATAATTCTCAATGTATAGAATTAATGAGAAAATTTATTAAGAATAATTCAAACTTATGGAATGAAGATATAGGTAATCTTTGAAAAGATGAGAGAAGATAGAAATTTTCACTTTTATATTTTATTTTCAAACAACTAAGAAAACTTTTAAGGGAGGCATTTTGCCTCCCTTAAAAAATGTAACATTTGTACCTACTACATTTGTTGCATTTTAATATTCTTCTTTGCCTTTTGTTTTTTCTTTTGTTTCTTTTCCTTTAAAATCCTTATATTTTAAATACCATTCAGAACCTTCATCTTCGATTTTTATATTGCCGTAACTCTGGAAGGATTGATGTTCAAAATATGGAACTGCATTACTTGAAGCATCGACAAGTTTATAGTATCTTTCAACACCTGTTGTTTTAAGCCATAAACTCATATCAGATACATTCGGGAAGAATTTTGTGAACTCTTTCCAGACTGCTCTTCCTGCAAGAAACCCACTTGCACCACTTTCGCTTGCAATTTGAACATTAATTAGAAATTCCTCAATATCAACTCCAGCAGAAAGAATTACCCATGGAACTTTTGATACATTGGTTATAGATTCACAAAATTCATAAGCATCATCAATTGAAAAAATACTTTCTCTTTCCTTTCCATCAAATGCTCCATATGAAAAATCATCAACAAATTTTAGGTCAACTGGAAACTCAAGTTTAAGAATATCAACACCATATTTTTCTTTTGAGAACTCCTCAACTGTTTTAACAACAATTTCTGGTTTTCTTCTTATAAAGTTTGATTCATTTTCAATTTCATCATCTTTATAAGCAAAACTCATCGGCTCAAGTACAAATGGAAAATCTAACCTTTTTGCTTCATCACCTATCATTTTAACAAGGTTTTCCTGATGTTCTTTTATTTCATCTGATGAGTCAGGTCTATAATGAAGAAGAAGTTTAACTGCATCTGCACCTGCTCTTTTTATTTTCTCAACACTCCATCCATCAAGAATATTGGTTAATTTTTCCCTATTTTTATATCCACCATCTTTTGTTCCACTCTCCTCAATTGCAAGAAGAAGAGCAGAATCCCTATCAAGAAATCTAATTCCTTCAGGAAGTCCATATTGAGGGCAGGTTAAAGTTGCTGAAAAATATGGTGATAAATATTCAATAACGAGCCATTTTGCAATTGCCATATCCTGATATGTTATATCTTTTCCATCTTTTCCTGTTGCTTTTGATAACATTTTTCTTAATGAACCTCTCTGATCTATTGCAAGCATTCTGAATCTTCCAGTTTCATCAGCAAGCCTTTTTAATCCTTTAAATTTTCCTGGTGTTAAAAATCTTGTTTCCATCTTTTCCTCCTATTTGTTATTTTAATACATTTTTAAAAAATTCATTTCTTCCAAGTTCAAATGCTTTTTGATTTATATCATAAAAAGGACCTTTAAAATTATCATAAAGTACTTTTTTAAATGAGTCCTCTTTTAAATTTAATGGATTAATTGCGCTATAAAAGCCAAACATTATAGAATTTAGGGTTATATTTGAGCCACTCTCTTTTGTTAATCTCTTTCCATCAATTATAAAAATTTTTTCTGTGAGTTCTTTAAGTTTCTCAAAAATTTTATCAATTTCTGGATATGCTGATAGCCCTAAAGAGACTGTGTATGGTTTTATGATTTCATTATTTGAAATAATAACCACCTTATTTTTTAGTTTATCAAGATATCTTAATATCTCTGATGGTTCAAGTGAAATTATCATATCACATTCTCCATTTTCAATTATAGGACCAAAAACATCTCCAATTCTAACTTCAGAAAATACCGAACCACCTCTCTGTGCCATTCCATGAATTTCACTCATCAAAGCATTCTTGCCCTCTATCATAGATACTTCACATATCATTTGTGCTAATTTTAGAACTCCTTGACCACCAACACCAACAATTAAAATATTATATTCATTCATTATTTCACCTCAATTGCATCGAATGGACAGAGTTGCACACAAACACCACATCCATCGCACAAATTTTCATCTATTTTTATTTTATCATCCTCTGTATATATTGCAGGGCATGAGAATTGATTTACACAAATTTTACACATTCTACATTTTTCTTCATCAATTTTTGCCATATGCCAAACTCCCTCTTTCCTTAATTTTGCATCTCTTAAGAGTGAACATTCTCTTCTTGAAATTATAACCTTAACTCCGTCTTCTTTTAATGCTTCATCAATAACTTTTTGTGTTTCACTCAAATTATAAGGATCAACAACTTTAACAAATTCAATTCCTATTCCTTTTACAATTTCTTCAATTTCAATAATTGGTGCTTCATCACCGTATGCATTAATTCCCATACCTGGATTTGGTTGATGCCCTGTCATTGCTGTTGTTCTATTATCAAGGACAATCAAGATAAAATCATTTTTATTATATTTTGCATTTATTAACGCAGGGATACCTGCATGGAAAAATGTTGAATCTCCAATAAAAGATATCACTTTTTGTTCTGTAGTTTTGGAGAATCCATTTGAAGTTCCTACTGAACTTCCCATTGAATAGATTAAGTCAGCCATATTGAATGGAGGGCCAAGTCCAAGCGAATAACATCCAATATCTGATGGAAATATTGCATCTTTAATTTTATTTTTTCTTAAAGTAACAAAAACAGAGTAATAGGTTGCTCTGTGTGGACAACCTGCACATAAAACTGGAGGTCTTAAGGGTGGTTTTAAATCCTGAATAGAAAATAAATTTTTTTCACTATCTCTTCCAAGAAAATCAAAAAGAGCCTTTTTCACTCTATCAGGATTATATTCATATAAGTTATTCAAAATTTCACCATCTTTTCCATAAATTTTTGTATTTAAGTTATTTTTCTCCTTTATAATTCTAACTTCATCCTCAAGAAAAGGTTCAAGTTCTTCTATCACAAAAACTGCTTCATAGTTTGTTATAAAATTTTTTATTAGATCCTCAGGATATGGATAGGTAAAACCAAGTGAAAGAATATCAAAAGGAAGAGAATATTTTTTAACAACATCCATTACATAATTTGAAGAAACCCCAGAAGTTATTATTCCATATTTAAAGCCATTTAAAATTTTATGATTAAAAATCGTATTTTCTGATTCAATTTTTAATAACTTTATTTTATTTATTAACTCCTTATGTAAAATTTTTGCATTTGCTGGGACAGGTACAAATCTATTTGGATTTTTATTGAAATACCCCTTATTTTCAATTCTCTCTATCTTTTCAAAATTAACAATACCTCTTAAATGTGAAATTCTTGTTGTTGTTCTTAACATTACAGGAATAGAATATTTTTCTGAAATTTCAAATCCATATTTAACCATTCTTCTTGCTTCATCTGGATTTCGTGGTTCAAGAATTGGAACATTTGCAAATTTTCCTAAGATTCTATTGTCCTGTTCATTCTGGGATGAAAACATTGATGGATCATCAGCAGTTATAATAATAAATCCTCCTATTGTTCCAATATATGCTGAGGTCATAAAAGAATCCATTGCTACATTTAGTCCAACATGTTTCATAAATGTCATGCTTCTAAAACCTGATAAAGAAGCAGATGCTGCGATCTCAAAGGCAACTTTCTCATTTGTGGAAAATTCAAAATTAATATTTGCCAACTTTCCAATTTTACTTAATGTATTTCCAATTTCTGATGATGGAGTTCCTGGATATGTCGCTGCAAATTTTCCACTACCCTCAATAAATCCTCTAACTATTGCTTCATTTCCTAATAAAAAGAGTTTTTTACCAGGTTCATCAATAACTATCTCTTCAATTTTCATAACACCTCCTACCATAAATTATGGAATTAAGTGAATAGGGATTTTTAATAATTCATTACTTTCTTTTTTTACACATATTGTTTTACTATCAATAAAATTTACTCCATAAACTCTCTCTTTTTGATTATTTTGTAAAATATAAAATGGCTCTTCAAAAATATTAAATTCATAAGAGAGTTCGTCAAGAATTTTTTTAAGATCATTTTTTAATAATTTTTCAAAATTAAACTTGAATTCATCAAAAAAGAGATTAATTAACTTATCAAGAAAAAAGAATTTTTTACTTTCAATATAAAGTGAAGTTAACTTTTCCAAATATTCTACTGGAAAATCTTTTTCTTCCTGGTTAACATTTATTCCTACACCTATAACTTCTCCAAGTAGTTTATTTCCTTCAAAATAACCTTCGCTTATCACTCCGCATACTTTTTTATTGTTTAGATAGACATCATTTGGAACTTTTATTTTAACCTTATCAAAATTTAATATTTTTAAAATTTTACCAACAGAATATGAAACTAAAAGAGGCAAAAAATAGATATAATCAATTGGCTCAACTGAAAATGAAAAATATAGACCACCTTTATCTGAAAACCACTCATTATTCTTTCTACCTTTCCCTCTTTTCTGAATTTTAGATATTAATAATTTATTCAATTCAAAATTTTCAATCAATCTTTTTTGGGTTGAGTCAATCTCATCATAGATTGAAATTTCATAATTATCTATTTTCAAAAGATTTTCATTTATTTCTGAATAAACATCTTTTTTAAATGATATATCCTCAATTTTTTTAACACCCTTTTTATCAACTTTTTCATATATCTCAGATATACTTTTTTTATTTAAAGGATTTATTAAAATTTTATCAACTTCATAAAGAGGGATTACAACAAAACCTCTCTCTTCAAAAAATTTGTGAGGAACTATTAAATCATCTCTATTTATTATTCTATCCTCATAAAGAATAATATCTATATCTATTTCTCTTGGACCCCATCTTATTCCATTATTTCTTCCAATCCTTTTTTCTATATCTTTAATTAATTTTATAAATATTTCTGGCTCTAAATTTACTTCACACTTTAAAATTATATTTAAGAAATTCTCCTGATTTTTTATACTACCCCATGGTTCTGTTTCATAAAGAGATGATACATCTTTTACTTCAGCGATTTCTCTTATAAATTTAATTGCATTAATTATATTTTCTCTTTTTGGCTCAATATTACTTCCAATAGAAAGATAAACTATCATTATATTTCTCTTATAATAACCTCTTTATAGACATCTGCCATTGATTTTGGTTTTACAATGTTGTTCAAGGTACTTTTTAAGGAAATATAAAATGCAAGTTGAATTGAATCATATATATCTTTTCCATTATCAAGAAAGTAGGATAAAACTCCATCAAAGATATCTTTAACTAATTTATCATTAGTATCGTTAATTACTTCCTTTGAAAGTATATTGTAAAATTTTTCTTCATAATTAAAAATGAGATTGTTTTTATCAATATGTATTAAAAAGTTTTCTGGTTTTACATCATTATATGTTTTAAACCTTTTTATTATTGAGACAAAACTTGGAGGAATAAGTGTATCAAAATCATTTTTATCTATTCTTGTTATTGTTGGCTCGCTTTTAAGACCCTCTTTTAAGAAATCATTTTTAGCGTCAAGAATAGTAATTTTATTTTTATCTTTTGCTATATCAATTAGATGTTTAAAAATATCATGACAAACTCCATTCGGTGTTCTATCAGTAAAAAGTATGACATTATATTTTTCAACTATCTCTCTAAATTTTTCCTCGAAATTTTTTATGTCTACTGGTGAAACAATTGGATCAGTTTCAATTATATCTGTTTCAACTCCTCTTTCATCAAAAATTTTTAAATGAAGTGGATTTTCCTCATCACTTAATATATATTGAAAATCTATGTTCTCCTCCTTTAGTGAATCTCTTATAAATTCGCCATTTTTTCCTCCGATTATACTTAAAGTTGTAACATCACCACCAAGATTTTTTATTACCCTTGATGCATTTATACCCCTTCCTCCAGAAATTTTATTCTTAAAATCAACAAAATTTGTTTCACCCTGTGAAATTTTTTTTGTTTTTACTTCAATTTCTACAAATGGATTCAAAATAACAGATAACACCATATCAAATCCTCTCCTTTTTAAGTAGATTTACTCTCTTTTTCAACTCAAAAATTTTATCTCTTATTCTTGCTGCTTCTTCAAATTCAAGAGTTTCTGCTTTAAGATGCATCTCTTCTTCAAGTTGTGTGATTAAATATTCTAAATCATCTTTACTCATATAACTCTCACTCTCTTTTACAAACTCTTCTATCTCTTCAGTTTCTTTATATGGAATATCTATTAAAACCTTAACTGCTTTTCTTATTGATTCAGGTTTTATTCCATGCTCTTCATTAAACTTAATTTGAACCATTCTTCTTCTGTTTGTTTCATCAATTGCTTTTCTCATTGATTCTGTAATCTCATCTGCATACATAATAACTTTACCACTTACATTTCTTGCTGCTCTTCCAATTGTTTGAATTAAAGATGTATGTGACCTTAAGAAACCTTCTTTATCTGCATCAAGAATTGCAACAAGAGTAACTTCAGGAAGATCAAGGCCCTCTCTTAATAGATTAATTCCAACGAGACAATCAAATTCGCCTTTCCTTAAATCCCTTATTATTTCTGCTCTTTTTAATGTATCTATATCTGAATGCAAGTATCTAACTTTTATCCCTTTTTCATAAAGATAAGTTGTTAAATCTTCTGCAATTCTTTTTGTTAGAGTTGTTACAAGGATTCTTTCCTTTTTTTCGACTCTTTTATTTATCTCCTGAATTAAATCTTCAATCTGTCCTTTTGAACTTCTAACCTCTACTTCTGGGTCTATTAAACCTGTTGGTCTTATTAATTGTTCAACAACCTGATCTGAAATGGATATTTCATAATCTGATGGAGTAGCAGAAACAAAAATTACTTGATTTATCTTCTCTAAAAATTCATCATACCTAAGAGGTCTATTATCAAGACAAGATGGTAACCTGAAACCATATTCCACAAGCGATTCCTTTCTTGACCTATCACCATTATACATTCCTCTTAATTGAGGTACAGTTATATGAGATTCATCTATGAAAACTAAAAAATCTGATGGGAAATAGTCAATAATTGTATATGGTGGTTCACCAGGCTCTCTCCCAGATAAATGTCTCGTGTAGTTTTCAATTCCTTTTACATATCCAGTTTCAATAAGCATCTCAATATCAAAGTTTGTTCTTTGAGTCAATCTTTCTGCTTCAAGGTATTTTTTTTGGGAAAGAAAATAGTCAACTCTTTCTTTTAACTCTTTTTTTATACTTTCAACTGCCTTCAAAATTCTCTCTTCAGTTGTTAAGAACTGTTTTGCTGGAAAAAATATGAAACTTTCTAAATCTTCGATTTTTGTTGTTAAAAGTGGATCAATTAATGAAATTTTATCAATTGTATCACCAAAAAATTCTACTCTTACAGCATAATCCATATCAACTGGAAATATGTCAACTATATCACCCCTGACTCTTATCTTTCCCCTTGAAAAATCTATTTCATTTCTCTCATATTGAAGCATTATCAAATCTTTTATTAAATCCCTTCTATTTATTTCTTGTCCAACCTCTATTTTTATAAGTCCTCTTAGATATTCTGTTGGGTCATCCCATCCATATATGCATGAAACAGAAGAGACAACAATTGTATCTCTTCTTTCCATTAAACTTCTCAAGGTTTTATGTCTTAACTTCACAATATCTTCATTAATATCAGCATCTTTTTCGATATATAGATCTGATTGAGGAACATATGCTTCTGGTTGATAGTAGTCATAATAACTAACAAAATACTCGACTCTATTGTATGGAAAAAGGTCTCTAAACTCTGAATAGAGTTGAGCAGCAAGCGTTTTGTTGTGACACAATACAAGAGTTGGTTTATTAACTCGGTTAATAACATTGGCCATTGTATAAGTTTTCCCAGAGCCAGTAACTCCGAGAAGAGTTTGGAATCTATAACCTTTCTTTATTCCTTCTACGAGTTTATCAATGGCTTGAGGTTGGTCACCTTTTGGTTTATAATCTGAAATAAGTTTAAAGTCATCTTCTTTCATATAGTTCTTTTTATAATTTTACCTCAAAACACCCCATTTCTCAACCTAAATAAATGTTATGAGTTTACAAAAAGACAGATTGTTTTTTAAATCTTTTTTTATTTTTTAATTGTTATATAATTTTAATATCAAATTTTAGTTAATTATTAAAAAAGGAGGTGAAAATAATGTTTGGTTTGATATTAATACTTTTAGGAGTTGTTTTTCTTTTAAGAAATTTAGGAATAATAACCATAGATGTATGGAATATCATATGGCCATCAATATTAATTATTTTTGGCTTATATCTACTAATTAGAATACCAATGAGAAGAAAACACTGGAAAGAATGGAGAAACTTTAAAGATGATTTTATGGATTCATTCTTCTGGGATTCTCATAGAAGTAGCGAAAAGGAAGAAGATAAACAAGAAAAAGAGTAGTTAATTTAAAATTTTCTAAACAAAACTATGGAGAAACTTTAAAGATGATTTTATGGATTCATTCTTCTGGGATTCTCATAGAAGTAGCGAAAAGGAAGAAGATAAACAAGAAAAAGAGTAGTTAATTTAAAATTTTCTAAACAAAACTATTTTTTCTTTAATTCTTCACTTTCAATCTATCATTAAATTTTAAAAATAGATTAAAATATCACTCTTTATTATAGATATAAAATGTCAATGATTATTTTATTTTTATTGCATTTTCTGGACAGCGGAGGTAACATTCAAAACAGGCAATTGTCTTTTTATTATCAATTGTGTGATATTTTAAATCAATTGCAGAAACAGGACAAATTTCTAAGCATATTTCGCAATCTGTACATAAATTCTCATCAATATAAAAATTTGTCTTACCAAAAACTCCCTTCTTTCTTTTTGTTGGAAGTTCAACCTTTTTTATTAAATTAACAAAATTATCTCCAACAATATCTATTTCATTTAATCTATTTGTCCCTAAACCTCGTAAAGAAATAGCATTAAATATTTGATTTTCTGATGGTTTTAAACCAACAAGAACTGAACCAACAGAATCTAATGAGAGTAAATCATTTGAAGCAATAAATGAATTCAAATAAGTTTTATTTCCTCTTATTTCATCTTTTTCAAAAATTTCAATACCATCAAGAAAAGCAAGTTTGAATTTCTCATTTAAGATAGTTAATAATTCAGAAAGAGCCTCACCAAAAATTGTTAAATTATTTCCATAAAAAAAGGTCTCTATCTTTGTATAAGATGGAGTTAATGATAAAATTCCAGTCACAACTCCTTCAAATTTTAAGAATGGATGGAGTTTTATTTTTGAGACAGAAACTATTGAGTTTGCCCAGTTAAATGATTGTGGAAGATAAATTTTACTTAAAATTCTTCTATGCAAATGCTCACTTCCCCTTCTTTCTTTTCCTATTACTATTTTTTTATAAGCAAATTTTGTAAATCCCTCATTCATAAAAGATGTTATTTCAACTGGATAACTTTTTATTAAGTTAATAAGATTATCATTCAAATAATCGAAGACTGATACACCAATTCTAAGATGAACATTTAAATCAAGGAACCTCTCAATTATATTTTTTAAAAATCTTTCATCAGGATATGTTGAAACATTTCTTTTTTTATCATAATTTCCATCAAAATAGAGAAGAACTCTTTCTCCTGGGATAAAGGGATTTTCTTTAAAAATATTAAAAGTTTCTTCAACAAAACTTTTTGAACTATCATAATCTCCTTTTTTCAAAAAAACTTTTGATTTTGTCATATAAAAATTATATAATGAAATGTAACAAATTTTTATTTTTTTACTCTTATTATTAAAATATCATGAGGAGGTTTTTTATGGAAAAGATAGGGTTGGTTGTTGATACAGCAGGAGATATTCCAAGAGAGATAGTAAAAGAGTTGGATATAAAAGAGGTACCTTTTTATTTATATTTTGAAGGTGAAGAGAATGTTGTTTATAAGGAGCATATAACATTAACACCAGAAGATTTTTTTAAGATAATGAGAGAAAAGAAAAAACATCCAAAGACATCTCAACCAAATATGGAAGATTATTATGCTGTATTAGAGCAACTCGCAAATGATAGTTATAAAAAAATTATAATTATGACACTATCATCAAAATTCAGCGGAAGTAATCAATCTGCACAACTCGCAAGAGATGAGATGAAAGCAAAATATCCAGATGTTAAGATTGAGATTATAGATACTGAATCCGCAACCTTGGGTGAGGGACTTCAACAGATACTTGCTGCTAAAATGATAAAAAAAGGTGTTCTATCATTTGATGAAATTGTTAACATTCTTCTTAAACTAAGAAAAAATACACATGTATTTTTTACTGTTGAAGATCTTTATTTTTTCTATCTTGGAGGAAGATTGGGAAAAGGTTCGGCATTTTTGGGAAACATAATGAATATGAAACCAATAATGTCAGTTGTTGATGGAGAGGTAAATCCTATTGAAAAAGTAAGGGGTAGAAAAAAATCATTAACAAGAATTGCAGAACTTGCTAAAGAAAATATAAAGGATGTTAATAATATTTTTGTTGCATCTCCTCATGCAGATTGCCCAGATGATCAACTATTTCTAATTGAATATTTTAGAGAAATAAGTGGATATAGAGGAGAAATAATAACAAGAATTATGGGAACAACAATAGGTGCTCATCCAGGTCCAGGTACTACAGGAATTTGTTTTGTTGAGACGGATTTAAAGGGAGTTATATAGTAATTATTGATATAATTTATATGTGAGAAAAATTTTATCATATTTAATTCAAGGTTATATTTTTTCTCTTTTGAGAAAAAATACTACAAATGTATCTCGTACTTTTGTAGCATATAATAATTTTTCAATTATTAAAAAGGGGAAAGAGGAAAAAATTTTAAATTTTTTAAAAAAAATAAATCATAATTTTTTTACTCCAAAAATATATGAAATATATGGAAATTTGCTTATAAGGAAAGATGATCTGGATTTTGGTGAAAAAATTTTAAAAGAAGGAATTGAAAAATATAAAAAATCATCTCTTTTATACAGGGCATTATCGCAGTTATATTTAAGGAGAGGAGAAATTGATAAGGCAATAGATGTTATTAAATTAGCAAAAGAAAGAATAAAAGAGGTCTATTGGTATAACCTTGTTCTTGGTGATCTTTATTATTATGAGAAAAAAGATTTAGATAGTGCTGTAAAAGAGTATGAAGAGTTATTGAATAGAAAAGATGTTTCTTTTTCATCAGATGTAAAATCTCCAGCAAGATATATTTATAAAAGACTTTCAAGAATTTTTTATGAAAAGAAAGATTATTTGAAGGCAAAAGAGTTTTATAAAAAATTTTATGATTTAAAACCCTCTAATTTTTATGAAAAGGATTTTCTTTATTTTGGCGAAGTTTTATATAACCTAAATGAAAAAGAAGAAGCAATTAAAATATGGAAAGAGGGCATAGAAAGAAGAAGGGGAAATATAATTAAAAAGGGAGTGCAAAAGTTTGGAATTGACCTTGGTGAGGAAGAAAAAGTTGAGTATAAAGGAAATTATATTAGAATACCTGTTTTTACTGAACTTATTACTGAGAGAACAGATTTTTTTGATGTAGTTAAAAAAAGAACTGAAAATTTAATAAAAAATGGAGATATAATAAGCATAGTTTCTGCAGTTGCTGCAATTGCTGATGGAAGAGTTTTTTCAGTTGAAACAATAAATGTCTCCTTCTTAGCAAAATTTCTATCAAAATTTGTTTCAAGAAACAAAAATAATCCATTTGCGACAACTGCCCCCCTTTCAAACCCCTATGCAATGCAGATAGCAATTGAAGAAGCAGGAATTTTAAGAATTCTATTTGCTTCAATTATTGGTTTTATAGGAAAAATTTTTAAAATTAAAGGTCTATTTTATATTATTTCTGGTAAAGTTGTAACTCAAATTGATGATATGCCTGCTTCAATGCCTCCTTATGATTATTATGTTATTTCTGGTGTTCATGATTCAAAAGGTTTCTGTAATAGAATAAAAGAGATAACTGGATGTGAGGTGTGTATTGTTGATGCCAATGACCTTGGAATTGCATGGGTTGTTGATTCAACAGATGGTGTGAATAGAAAAGAAGTCGAAGAAGCATTATCTGATAATCCTCAGGGAAACGAAGATTTTCAAACCCCAATAATAATTCTTAGAAAAAATGCAAAAAATGTACCAGGTACTTTTGTTGCATTTAGAAAAGATAGGCTTTAATTCTATTTTGTACTACTTCTAAAATCTCTTTACTGAGTTCTGTTTTTTCTTTACTGCCATCAAATATCACATATCTATTTTTATAAAGTTTTGAAAGGATAAGATAACCATTTCTTACTCTTTCAAGATAATCAATCCCCTTTTTCTCAATTCTATCGGGGTCTCTCACCCTTTTAATTGATATAACAGGTGATATATCAAGCAAAATAGTTAGATCAGGTTCAATTATTGTTATTTCTCTATGTATTCTTTCAATAAAATTAATTGATAATCCTCCTCCATATCCTTGATATGCAACAGAAGAATCCTTGAATCTTTCAGATATTACAATTTTTCCTTTTACTAATTCTTTTATCAACTCTTTCACATGAGCACTTCTGTCTGACGCAAAAAGTAGAAATTCAGTTAAAACATCAATCTCAAGATTATATTTAAGAAGAATTTGCCTTACCATATCTCCTATTTCAGTTCCACCTGGTTCTTTTGTCCAGTGTGCATCATATCCAAGATTTTTAAGATTTTCTTGTAAAAGTTTCGCCTGTGTGGATTTACCGCATCCATCAATTCCTTCAAAAGTTATAAAAAAACCACCTATTTTGGAAATATAATCACGCATCTAAATGGCTCCTCTCCTTGGCTTTCAGATTTCAAGCCAAATTCTCTAATAATTTTATGTTGAATTTTTCTTATATGACTCGGAGCAGGATAAAGGGGATAAGGTTTTCCAGTCGATAAAACTTCTCTTACTCCTTGTTCTATTTCTTTTAAATAATCTCTTTTTTTATCTAAAAAAGCATTTCTTAACTCTAAAGCAAATTTTCTTATATTTGATTTTGTATTTGCTTTAATCTTAAATATTTCAACTCCTCTTTTCTTTGCTTCACCCAAAATTCTTCCACTTTTCTTTTCTTGACTTTTTGTCATGATTAATACTTCAGCATCTTCAATTGCATCAACAAATTGCCAATCAAGACCTACTGATCTTAATCCCTGCTCAAGATTATCTCTTGAAACACCATAAGTAAATATTTTTAATGGAGTATATTTTGGAAGTTTTTCAACTTCGCTCTCCTTTTTTATTTCAACTTCACCACCCTCTTTTCTCCTTCTTATTTCTGGATTTAATGGATAGCCTCTTAAATATTTATCAACAACCTCTGCAACATCATAATAGACTGCAAGAGTATCTCTATCTCTAATTTCAATAAGAATATCAAAAGATGGTGGCGAGGATCTTTCAAGAACTGTTTTTTGAGTACCTCTTCTTTGTGCTTCCTCATCTCCTAAAATAACTGTTGTTATTCCACCGAGAAGTTCTGATAAAACTGGATTAATTAGAAGATTATCGAGTGTATTCCCATGAGCAGTTGCTATAAGTTGAACTCCTCTTTCTGCAATTGTTCTACATGCTTCTGCTTCATCCCTTCTTCCAATTTCATCAATTATGATACATTCAGGGTTATGGTTCTCAACTGCTTCTATCATAACATCTGCCTGTGTTCTTCCATAAGGAACCTGCATTCTTCTTGAAGAACCAATTGCAGGATGTGGAATGTCACCATCTCCGCCAATTTCATTTGAAGTATCAACAACAACAACCCTTTTATTTAATTCCTCACTTAAAACCCTTGATGCTTCTCTAAGTAGTGTTGTTTTTCCAACTCCAGGTCTTCCAAGAAGAAGTATACTTTTTCCTGTTTCGAAAAGGTCTCTTACTATATCAATTGTTCCATAAACTGCTCTTCCAACTCTTAAAGTCAATCCAACTATGCTTCCCATTCTATTTTTAATACATGATATTCTATGAAGAGTTCTTTCAATTCCAGCCCTATTATCTCTATCAAATTCACCTATTCTACTTCTTACATATTCGATATCTTCTTTTGTTATCAAATCATTTGAAAGATAGTTTAATGAATCAACAAACCTTGCCTCTGGCTTTCTACCTAAATCAAGGACAACTTCAATTAACTGATCCCATCTATTTAATTTTCTTAATTCATTTTTCACATAGGGAGGTAAAACAGATAAAAACGCCTCCATTTCATATTCTTTTAGTTTATAAAACTCATTATCTTTTAACACTCTTTTTTGCCTCCCAGAAAAATTTTTCTATTTCATCTATAAAATGTGTGAGATCTGAGAAAAGGTTATGAATATCAAATTGTGTTGTATCAAGTTTATATACAGGAGATAAATTATAATTATTTATCCAGTTTTCATAAGCATCATTTAATTTTTTTAAATATGGTTTTTTTATTATTTTCTCATAATCCCTGCCTCTTTCTGCAATTCTTTTTAAAAGAACTTCAGTTGGAGCATATAAATAAATTAGAAGGTTTGGAGTTGGAAAATTTCTATAAATCAAATTATAAACTTCTTTATAAACCTTATACTCCTCCTTAGATAAAAGTAGTTTTGCAAATATCTCAGCATCTTCATAAATTGTTCTATCAATTATAAATGAATCTTCTGATTTTTCTATCTCTTCGAAAATCTTTAATCTGTGAATCAGAAAAAAGAGTTGAGAGTGGAGTGCCCACCTTTTTGGGTCAGAATAGAAGTTTTTTAAAAAAGGGTTTATATCCTGTGGCTCAGATATTATTGAGTAACCCCATCTTTTAGAAAGTAATTTAGAAAGAGTAGATTTACCAACTCCAATATTCCCACAAACAGCAACAATAAATTTTCCCATAAATTAATTTTATCATTTGTCTTTTAAAAATATTATTAAAAACTAAAATTTTTCGAAGGATAAAATTTCAGAGAGTGGTTTTCTCCTTTTTTCAGGAATCTTATTTTCAAGTGGATATCCAAGAGTCATAAGGGAAGCAACCCTTATATTTTCTGGAATTTCAAGCACCTTTTTAACAAGTTTTTCATCAAAATCACCAATCCAGCAAGTTCCAAGCCCGAGATGTGTCGCTTGAAGCGCTATGTGTTCCATTGCAATTCCTATATCAAGTATTGCACTATCATACCAACCACCCATATTAAAACTCTTATCTGTTATGCATCCAACAATTAAAACTGGCGCATCCATTATAAATTTTGCCCATGTTGTTGGTTCTCCAATTTTTTTCCTTTTTTCAAAATCCCTTACTATTATAAATTTCCATGGTTGTTTGTTGTTTGCAGATGGAGCAAGACGGGCTGCCTCAATAACCTCTTTAACCAATTCTTCTGGTACATCATCTTTTTTATATTTTCTTACACTATATCTTTCTAAAATCTCTTTTAAAATCATAAAAACTCTCCCTCCTATTCCTTTAATAAACTTTCTATGTTAACTTTTAGTAATGTTTCAAGATCTTCTCTTGCACCAACAACTTCAAGAGCAATTTTCCCATTTTTATCTATTAATACAAACTTTGGTATTCCAGTAACTCCATATTTAGAAGCAGCGGGAAAACCCTCAAGAAGTATTGGATATGGAACTCCTTCTTCTTTTACATAACTTCTTACTTTCTCAATATCTTTTATATCATCAAGATTTACTCCAAAAACTCTTAAACCCTTATCTTTGTATTTATTATATAGTGAAATAACAGTTGGTGCTGCAATTTTACATGGTCCACACCATTCAGCCCAGAAATCAAGTAGAACGACTTTTCCTTTAAAACTTGATAGTTGCACAACCCCGCCATCAAGAGTTTGAAGCGTAAAATCTGGTGCCTCTTTTCTACTTTCCTCACTTATAGTTGATGGATTAGTTTCAGGTTTTTTAGTGCAGGAAAAGATAAAAGAAGAGAAAAAAATCAAAATTATAAATATTAATATAATTTTTCTCATTTTTTCTTCTTTTTTGCCTCCTTTTTGATAGATAAAATTGCCTTAGACCACTTCTTTGCTTTATAAAATACAAACCAGAATGGAACTATAACTGAAGCAGCATATAAAATTGAAGTTATTATATTTAAAATATTTAGAGTTAATCCCTGAACATTGATTTTATTAAATAGAGGCATAAGGAATCTAACTGAAATTGTATTTTCAAGAATGATTCCTATTATTACAAGAATAAGACCAAAAGGCAAAAGAAATATAGCATTTTTTAAATTTTCTACAAGATATTCTCTTGGTTTCAAATCTTTATATTTTTTGATTTCATTTCCAATCAAAGAGAAGAAGTGATTTCCAATTGAGAAGAAATAAACCAAAAGAAGTAAATATAGTGGGATTCTTAATGAGATCAGTTTTATATCATTTAAGAGTGGTTTTGAAATAAAATATAAAATCAATAAATGAGGAACAATTATGATAATTATAAACACAATGATTTTTGCTGTCATAGGTTTTGTTTTTGGGAATCTACCTTTAAAAATTCTATAAATGAAGGTAGAAAATGAAAGAAGAACGATTAGACCAGCAACAAGAGAGATAAAAAAGCCAAAAGATAAAAAGAGAGTATGTGGAATTTGAGATAAAAAGACAGAAAAACCTTTATGTTCAGTAAGTGGAAGATTTAAAAATGATTGAGTTCCAACCTTTGTAAAAACAAGAGTGAAATTTTCAGCAAGTTCAAGGAAAAAGTAGATAATATAAAAAAGAGGGATTCCAATCCATGAAAGAAAAATATTTCCAAGATAAAAAAGGGCACCAAAAATTAAAGAAAAAATTGTATATATAAAAGGTGATTTAATAAAAGCAAAACTATTTACATATAATTCTCTTAATGTTTTTAAATTTAATCTCAAGATATAATCAGGGTCTGATGAAAGTGATGGTGAGACAAAAGCCATAATTAAAATAAAAAACATAAAATTAACAACAAACAAAAAATTTGGGTGAAGTTCATAAACTTTCAGTATGAAATCATTAAGTTTCTTTCTCATTCTTTATCCTCCTAAAAAATTCATTAGATTCAATTATATCACAATTTGAAAAATTGAAATATGATATAATATCTTTAATATGAGAACTTTTCTTGCCTTACCAATTGAAGAAAGTCTCAAGGAAGTTGTAACAAATAAAATTGATTATTTTAAAAAAAATATATCTTCAAGAGTTAAATGGGTTGAAAAAGAAAATTTACATTTTACAATTTTCTTTTTTGGCGAAATAGACGAAAAAAAGGTCGACCATATTATAAAGGTTGTTGAGAGTAAAAAATTTAAAAAAATAAAAATATTATTAAATGGTATCTCCTTTTTTCCTGATGAAAAAAATCCAAGAGTTATTTTTTATGAACTAAAAGAGGGAGAAAAAGAGATTAAAGAGGTTTATGATGCTTTGTATGAACCATTATCTAAAATCATAGATTTAAAAAAAGAGAATTATATAGCGCACTTAACAATTGGAAGGGTTAAAGACAAAACCAATGAAAAAGATATAAAGTTATTAAAAGGAGATAAATTTGAATTTAAAAGTTCATTTTTAAATAAAATAACATTTTTTGAATCAAAATTAACCCCTCAGGGACCAATTTATAAGCCAATTAAAGAGTTTACTCTCTTATAAGGAGGCTTTATGGTTGTTTTAAGAGACAAGAAACTGGGGAATAAAAAAATAGAAATTGTAAGGGGAGATATAACTGAAGAAAAAACCGATGCAATAGTAAATGCTGCAAATAGGCATCTCTCACACGGAGGTGGAGTTGCAGGAGCAATTGTTAGAAAAGGTGGAGATATTATACAGATTGAGAGTAATAAAATAGTTGAAAAGAGAGGACCACTTAAAACAGGTGAAGCAGTTATAACAACAGGTGGAAATTTACCTTGCAAATATGTTATCCACACTGTTGGTCCAGTTTGGGGAGAAGGCAATGAGGAAGAAAAGTTAAAAAAGGCAATTGAATCATCTCTTCAAATTGCAACGGAAAATCTTTTAAGATCAATATCAATTCCAGCAGTAAGTTGTGGCATATTTGGTTTTCCCAAAAAGAGAGGTACAGAGATAATATATAAAACTGTTAAAGATTATTTGAAAAATAGAGAGACAACAATTGAACTTGTAAGATTAATTGGAATTGGTGATGAAATTCCAAACCTCTTTAGAGAAGCAATGGAGGAGGATAAATTTTAGTAGTGCTTTTTAATTAAATCCTTTTCACAACAACCATTGTATTCTATCTGTATTGTTGAGTGAGATATGTTAAATTTGCTATTTAGTAAATCTTCTATAGATTTTCTAATATCATCAGCCCTGCTTACAGCAACATCATTTTTTAGTTTTATATGTCCTTCAAAAAGATAATTTTTGTCATCTATCTGCCATATATGAATGTGATGAAGATTCATAACTCCATCTATCTTTTCTATATCATTTTTTAATTTATCTAAGTCAATATCTTTTGGTGTACCTTCCATAAGAATTTTTATCGAATTTATAAAAATTTCAAAGCCCTCTTTTAGTATATAAAGAGTTATAAGAAGAGTTAATATTGGGTCTATCCAGTATATTTTAAAAATCATCATTAAAACTCCACCGAAAACTACAGCAATAGATGATAGAGTATCCATAAGAAGATGGAGGTATGATGATTTTATATTCATACTATCCTTTGAAAACTCTTTTAAAAGAAGAACTGAAACTCCATTTAAAATTAAACCAATAATAGCAATTATAAGCATTAAATCAGTTTTTATAATCTGAGGATTCATTAATCTAATTATCGATTCTCTTATTAAAATGAAAGAGACAACAAAGAGAAATATTGAATTAAATAGTGATGCTAAAATTTCTGCCCTTTTTCCACCAAAGGTGAATTTATAAGAGTTATCTTTTTTTGAAAATCTTATGGCAATTAAACTTATCACTATTGAGAGGGTGTCTGATAGATTATGGAATGAATCAGATAAAAGCGATAAACTTCTTGAGAAAATTCCACCAAGAAGTTCGGAAATAAAAATAAAGAGATTCAAAAGAGTTACTATAACTAAATTTTTTTCTCTTCTATCTTCAATATGTAAATGCATGATAATTCCTCCTATGAGATTTTGGCTCCAGAATCGATATCCTTATCAATGGTAAGTAGTACTAATTTATCATCTTTATGTGCAGCAAGAAGCATTCCCTGCGAAACTATCCCTTTAAGTTTTTTTGGTTCAAGATTTTTTAATACTACAATCTTCTTTCCAACAAGTTCATCTTCATTATAATGTTCACCTATTCCTGCAACAATAGTTCTGATCTCATCATCAATTTTTATCTTTATTTCAATTAATTTTATTGAGTCCTTAACTTTTTTTGCTTCAATAACCTCAGCAATCCTTATATCAAGTTTTTTAAAATCTTCAAGAGTTATTAAATTTCCTTCTTCCATTTTTACCTCCTTTTCTTTTTCGATAACTCTTGGGAAAATAGGTTCAATTTTCCTTAACTTAAAATTACCTCTCCATGGAAAAATATTTTCTTTAATTAAAGTTCCACCATTTTCGTCTTTTCCAAGAGCATAAAAGAATTTATTACAGGATGAAATAAGAATTGGTGAAATAAGATTTATAATTGTAAAAATTCCATGACAAACTGTTGATAAAACTAAATCACACTCTTCTTTATTCTCTTTAATTAATCTCCATGGTGCTTTTGTATCAAGATATTTATTTAAAATATTTGCGAGTTGATTTATTTTTTCTGGAACATCAGATAATTTTAAATCATTATATAGATTTATAACCTTATCATAACCTTCATTAAAAATAGAGTAAATTTCAGGGTCATATCTACCGCTTAAATCTCCATCAAAATATGATAAACCCATATTTAGAGTTCTATTTAATAGATTTCCAAGGTCATTTGCAAGTTCACTATTGTATCTCCCTATAAATGATGAATATGAAAAGTTTCCATCTTCTCCAAATGTCATATCTCTTAAAATATAATGCCTAAAAACATCAATAACATAATTTTTATCAAGTTTAGATTTTTCTATGAACCAATCGACAATATTTTCTGGTTTAATAAAATTTCCTTTTGATTTACTCATCTTTTCACCTTCAGATAACCAGAATCCATGAGCATAAATTTTTTCTGGGAGAGGCAAACCAATACCCATAAGCATGCTAGGCCATATTAAACAATGAAATCTTGTTATATCTTTTCCGATTAAGTGAAGATCGGCAGGCCAATATTTTTTGAAATATTCCTCATCATCCAGGAATTTAGCAACTGTTACATAATTAATTAGAGCATCAAACCAAACATATATTGTTGAATCTTCCTCACCCGGAACTTTTATTCCCCATCCAATTCCTTTTCTTGTAATTGATACATCCTTAAGACCACTTTTAATGAGAGATAACATCTCATTATATCTTGATTCTGGTTCAACAAATTTTGGATTGTTTAGATAGTGGTTTAATAATTTTTCTTGGAATGATGAAAGTTTAAAGAAATAATTTTCCTCTTTTATTTTTTCAACTGGTCTTTTACAGACAGGACATAATTTTCCTTCAAGAAGTTCATCTTCACTAAAGAAAGTTTCATCATATATACAATACCAGCCTTCATATAATCCTTTATATATAAATCCATTTTCATATAATTTTTTAAAAAAATATTTGACAACCTCTTCATGATGTTTTTCTGTTGTTCTTATGAATCTATCAAAAGATATATTAAAATCTAAAAAAGTTCTTTTAAAACTTTCTGAGAGATTATCAACAAAAATTTTTGTATCTATACCTTTTTCATCAGAAACCCTTTTTACTTTTCCAGCATTTTCATCAGTTCCTGTTGAGAAAAGGGTTTCATATCCCATTTTTCTTTTTGCTCTTGCAATAATATCAGCAATTGTTGTTGTATAAAGATGACCAATATGAGGTTCATCATTCACGTAGTAAATTGGAGTAGTAACATAAAACTTATTCATTAACTTCCTCCTTAATCAAATCTTATGAGTAAATTTTATCTTTAACACTCTCTAATTTCAAGATAGATAAAAACAATTTATTTAAAAAATCACCCTCTTATAAAAAAATGAGGTTTTGTTACTTATTACCTTTATTTTTAAATAAAAAATGCAAAAAATGTACCAGGTACAAATGTTGCATTTTTTATTTTTTCATATTTTATCTTCTATATCTTTAAATAATCTTTTTTTAATAATGTTTTTTATCCCTTTATATTTTTGTGTCATAAATTTCAGGATTTCTTCATTATTAAAGTTTAATGTTTTTAAAATTTCAAAATCTTTTTCCCACTCCATCCTCTCTTCATTTTCAATTAATATTGTGTATTCACCTTTTATTTCATTTTTTTCAATTTCATAATAAATATCTTTAATTTTTCCTCTATATATTTTTTCATAAATCTTTGTTAACTCCTTTACAATTACTACATTTCTTTCTGGAAATTTCTCTTTTAAAATTTTTAATGTTTCTAAAATTCTATGTGGGGATTCATAAAAAATAAGTGTACCTTTAATAAAAAAATATTTATCAATTAAATTCTCAATCTCACCCTTTTTTCTTGGAAGAAATCCTAAAAAAATAAAAGGTGTAGTTTTAAGCCCTGAAATAACAAGCGAAGTTATTATACTTGATGGACCAGGTATTACTTCAATATCAATACCATTTTCAATTACTTCTTTTACAATGAGTTCTCCTGGGTCAGAAATGCATGGTGTTCCTGCATCTGAGACAAGCCCAACTTTTTTTCCAGATTTTAAAATTTCAACAATTTCTTTCCTTCTCTTTTCTTCATTTCCAGAATGATATGATATTAATTTTCCTTTTATTTTATATTTGTTTAGAAGTTTATTTGTTATTCTTGTATCTTCACAAGCAATATAATCAACATTTTTCAAAGTTTCAATTGCTCTTAATGTAATGTCATTTAGATTTCCTATTGGTGTTGAAATTATAAAAAGTTTACCCTTCAAAATTTAAATATATTCTATCAATTTTTTTATTGTTTTACTTATACAATATGTGACAGTACCCAAATTTCCACCCTTTGTTGTTAATACTATTAACACATCATTGTTAACTTTATTTATTATCATTCTTCCCCTTTTCATTTCAACTATGATGTGTTCAAAATCTCCCATCATAAGTGAATTTGAAACTTGAGAAAGTAGTCCAACAAGAGAACTTCCCAGCCCTCCAACTATTTCTCCTTCAAGATCTATTGAACTTTTAGAATAAACCTCTCCTTTATCCTGTTTGACAAAAACATATCCTAAAATCTCCTGGTTTTTTAAAAGTTCTTCTAATATATCATTAATCATTGTTTCTCCTTTGATAATTTTAATGCTTTTGTAAACATTTCAATTGCTTCTTTATACATTCCCTTTTTTAAATATTCATCTCCAAGTTTTTTATAATAATTACTATCCTCTTTAACATTTTTTTCCGCCTCAATCTTTTCTTCCTTAAAAGGAATCTGTTCTTCTTCAATCTCCTCTAATTTTTTAGTAATTTCTTTTTCTTTCTCAACACCTTTTTCTTCCTCAAACTTTATTGGAATTTCTTCTTTTTGTTCTTCTAAATTTAATTGCACTTCCTCTTTCTTTTCTTTCTCAACTTCAAATGGTTTTTCTTCTTCTGGAATTTTTTTAATTTCTTCAGTAGTCACTGGCTTAATCTCTTCTTTAGGTATTTTTTCATAACCTACTTCTTCGTTCACAAGTTTATAGAAAACATTTTCTATTATTTTATCACTTAAACTTTTAAGTTCTTTTAAATCATCAAAATCAAAGTGAATATTTTCATAATTTTTTACAAGATTTTCCATTTTATCCATCAATGGATTAACTTCAACACATTTTTCCCAGCACTCATCCTTTTTTCTTCTGTTCCCTGACATTTCATAAAATTTTCCTAATGTATAAAGTGCATTAGGATAATATGGATTATAAATCAAAATTCTTTCAATTAGATCAATTGCCTCAATCAATCTATTTTCATTCTTTAATGAACAAGCATAAAGAAGTTCATAAGGTTTTTTTCCTGAATTTTCAACTCTTATTTTAAGCATATCATCTGAACTAATAAAGCCATTTAAAACCTTATTTTCAGTATCTTTAAAATGTGAAGTAAGTGGAAATTCATTTTTTGTCAAAATGTAATATAAATTTCTTATATAATAGTTTTTTGGATTATAATTAAAACCTTCTTTAAGATATTCAATTGCAATATCATATATGCCAAGAGTGTAATATAAAATTCCAAGAAGTAAATATGCATAATCACTTTCAGGATCTATTTTTATAGCATGCTTAAGTTCAACTTCACTTGATTTATAATCACCTTTAAGGAGGTATGATAATCCAAGATCAATTTGTGATCTTAAAAACCATGGAGAAACAAGTAAACTTTTTAAACTTATAAGAATCGACTCATCAACTCTTTCAGATAAAATTAAATACTCTGCATAAATTGCATGTGATGATAAAAGCCCTGGATTTCTCTCAATTCTCTTTTTATAAAAATCAAGTAAATAACTTAGTTCTTCCATAATCCCCTTTTAGTGCGCCCGAAGGGATTTGAACCCCTATTCGTAGCTCCGGAAGCTACTGCTCTATCCATTTAAGCTACGGGCGCTTTAATTTATTGTATAATAAATAAAAGATTTATTCAAGAATTTTAAGGAGGATAATATGGATATAAGAAGAGAACAATTAAAAAAGGTTTCAAATACAAAATATGTAATTGAAATAGGCACTATTCCAAATATGAATGTACCTGGAATTATTTATGCTTCTGATAAAATGATTCCAAAAATCTTAATGGATAAATCACCTATTCAGGTTGCAAATGTTGCAACTCTACCAGGAATTCTTAAAGCATCAATGGCAATGCCAGATATTCATTGGGGATATGGTTTTCCAATCGGCGGTGTCGCTGCCTTTGATATAGAGAAAGGAGTTGTTTCGCCTGGTGGAGTTGGTTATGATATAAATTGTGGAGTAAGATTATTAAGAACCAATTTTAAAAAAGAAGAGATAGAAAATAAAGTTGATGAGATTTTAAATAAACTTTTTTCTAATATCCCTTCTGGAGTTGGTTCAAGCGGAAAATTAAAATTAAGATTCGAAGACCTTGATAATGTAATGGTTAAAGGTGTAAGATGGGCGATTGAAAAAGGTTATGGAAGACCTGAAGATATTGAAACAATTGAAGAGAATGGAAGCATGAAAGGTGCAGATCCACATGCAGTTTCAAATAGGGCAAAAGAGAGAGGCGCTCCTCAACTTGGAACTCTTGGTGCAGGAAACCACTTCCTTGAGGTTCAGGTTGTTGAAGAAGTTTATAATGAGGAGATTGCAAAAGCACTCGGCCTTTTTAAAGGACAAATTACAGTTTTAATTCATACAGGTAGTAGAGGTTTAGGTCACCAGGTTGCATCAGATTATATTGAAGTTATGTTAAATGCTGCAAGAAGATATGGAATTAATTTAGTTGATAAGCAACTTGCTGCAGCACCATTCACATCTCCTGAAGCAAAAAGATATTTTTCTGCCATGATTGGAGCAGCAAACTATGCATGGGTTAATAGACAACTAATAACTCACTGGACAAGAGAAAGTTTTAAGGATGTTTTTAAGATATCAGATAGAGATATGGGTCTTGAGATTATTTATGATGTTGCACACAATATAGCAAAAGTTGAAGAACATACAGTTGATGGGAAGAAAGTTAAGGTTGTTGTTCATAGAAAAGGCGCAACAAGAGCATTTCCTCCAAACCACAGTGAACTTCCAGCAAAATATAAGTCAATAGGACAACCAGTTCTTGTTCCTGGCGATATGGGAAGATACTCTTTTGTTCTTGTTGGAACAAATAAAGCAATGAGTGAAACTTTTGGTTCAACCTGTCATGGAGCAGGAAGAGTTATGAGCCGTAGTCAAGCATTAAGAGAAGAAGAAGCAAATGGAATAATTAATGCTTTAAATAAAAAGGGAATAAAGATAAGAGCAGAAAGCAGAAAAACAATAGTTGAAGAATCACCAGATGCATATAAGGATGTACAGGATGTTGTTGATGTTTTGCATGAGGAGGGAATATCAACAAAAGTTGTAAAATTAAGACCAATTGCAGTCATGAAAGGATAAAAAAATTTTTACAAGTTATAAAATAATGAGAAAATTTTTTATAATATTTCTTATTTTATTTTTTTCATTTTTCCTTTTTTCCTGCGACAATAAACAGAAAATAGATTTTAATTTCATTTATCCTGTGGATGGTGACTATATAACTAAAGGCAGTTTGATAATTGTTGAGTTCAATTCTTTTCAAGGAATAAACAATTTAAATCTATCTATATTTTCTAATGGAATTAAAAAAAATCTTGATTATGAAATAAAGGAGAATAGAGTTTACAGTTATTTTCCAGAGAATTTGCCTGATGCAGAATATAAAATATCAACTAATTTTTATTATGATAAGAAATATTTTGAAAAAAGTTTAAATGTTATATTAAACAGCGAAATTCCAATATGGGAAAATTTTATTTTTCCAACAAATGTTAGATCTGGTAAAGATATTTTAATAGAAACAATCACATCCACTCCTTTTAAAGATGTTAGTGTAATTATGGATGATGGTTCATTAATAAATCTTGAATATATTAAGGAAAGTGATTTATGGAAAACTTCAGTAACAATTTCACATTTCACAACAGAGGGTAGTCATCTTATTACCTTCAGGGGTACAGATTTAAAGGGAGAAGTTATGGAAGAGAAAAAAGTTTTTACAGTTATCAACTCAGATCCAGTTATCTATTCACCATTAAATGGTCTTGAAACTACATCAAATCAAATTGATGTTTATGGTTTTTATGAGCCTGATAAAGAGATAACTCTTTATTTAAATAACTCTCCATTCAAAAAAATAAAAGTTGATGCATCTGGAAATTTTTTTGATACAATTTTTCTTTTACCAGGAAATTATTCAATTTATGCGAAAGATCCTGAATCTCATTTTTTATCTGAATCATCACTACAAAATATAAGAGTTTCAATTTTTTCAGAGGGTATAATTACAATTTGTTATCATAATATATCAGATAAAGGAGGGAATTTATACACAATTTCAGTTGAGGATTTTGAGAATCAGATTAAATATATGAAAGATAGGAATTACTCATCAATTTCACTTGATGATTTAATAAATTATTATGAAAATGGCGTTAGTTTACCGAAAAAAAGTGTTCTTATAACTTTTGATGATGGACTTGAAGGAGTTTATAAGTTTGCTTATCCAATATTAAAAAAATATGGTTTTAAGGCAGTTTTTTTTGTTATTTCTGGTAGAGTTGATAGGGTAAAAAATTTTGTTAATTGGAACGAATTGAAAGAGATGGTTGAAAGTAATGTTTTTGAAGTTGGTTCACATACTCATGATTCTCATAAAACTTTTAACATAAATGGAAAATTTGTTTCTATAATATCAACAAAAAATGATAATGAGGACTATGAGGCTTTTAAAAATAGAGTGATTGATGATTTAACTATTTCAAAAAATGAAATTGAAAAAAATATAGGTAAAGAAGTTTTATCTTTCGCATATCCTTATGGAGAGTATTCAAAAGATACAATAGAATTTCTAAAAGAGGCTGGATTTAAATTTGCCTTCACAGTTTATAAAGGTATAAACATCAAATCAACATCAAAATTTGAATTAAAAAGATACTCAGTTTATAGAGGGACAGATATAAAAGAAATTATAAACTGAAATAAAGTGCCATAAAAATCTCTTTTTAATATAAATTAATTCTAAAAATATTTTAAGAGATTTAATATTCTATTTATATAAGGTTAAAAATTGATAAAATATTTTATTTATAGTTACTAAAATAATCAAAAAAGTATCAAGTGATTGTCAAATTTTTTATTTTGATTTATTGACTATTTAAAAAGGATTATATATGAATTAATAGATTTGATTTGAATTTTTTATTAATATTCCCTTTTATCATAGTTCATAAATATTGGGTTTATCAAGTTTAAACTCTTTAAGGAATTTTGAATATTCTAAATCAGTTAATTCAGTTACTTTTTTTCCATAATATGCACAGATTATCGCTTCAATAACATTTGTTCCAAAAGTTCTGCCATCAAATTCTGGGGTTGTTGTAACGATTAATTTTACATTTCTCTTTTTCAATAATTCTCTATCCTCTACTGTTGTTGTGTTTGTAAAAATTATTTTACCAGATAAATCATCTGGCATATGCTTTTTAATATATATAAAATCACCAGCAATTATATCTGCCCACTTATAATATTTTTCATATTTTGGTTCTATTTTTTCTTGCTCTTCACCTATTGGATAAAGCATGTGATGAGGTAAATATCTTGCAACTGGAACTATTATTGATGCAAGAAAAAGAAAAGTTTTAAAGGAATAGATTGGTATTGAAATACCAAGAGAAAACATAAGATCTCCATATAAAATTTTACAATTTACTTTTCTAAATCCCAAAACTAAATTGTATCTACTGACAGCAGAGGGAATTAAAACTTTAGTATTATCCTTTATATACCCTTTTTCTTTTAAATATTCTATTGCTCTGTCTTCAAATCCAAACCTTTCTCTTATATATTGACCATCGCAAACAGGGGTTTTTAAAGTTTTAGTTAATTCTATAACTTTTCCGACTTCTTTTAATACTACCTTTTTATTTCCAACCCTAATATAAAAATCTGTTCCGCCGAGACCAAAAGCATCAACTTTTCCATCATAAATTTTGAATAGTTCAATCATTTTATCAATACTTCCATCTGTTCCTATTCTCTCAATTTCAAAATTCTTATTAAAAAGATTAATATTTACTTTTTTATCTCTTTTTGATGAACCAAGGCTAATACTTAAAATTTTTTTCATGATTCACACCTCATTTCAAAACCATTCAACTATTTTTTATTAAAAGCGTATATATTATAACCTATTAGAAAACTCTTTCAAGTTTATTAATGCATTTTCACTTAATCTTGATATTTTATTTATGAAAAGAAGGTTATTTATTTTTATATAAAGTTATTTTTATTTTTTATTTTAATCTGGTAAAATTTATTTCGGATGTTTTTATTTAATTCTTTAGGAGGGAAAGATGAAAGAGTTTAAAAATGAAGTTTACACAGATTTTAAAAATGAAGAGAAAAGAAAAGAGATGGAAAAAGTTCTTGAAAATGTTGAGAAAGATTTTGGCAAAGAGCATCACATTGTTATAGGTGGAAAAAAATTTCAATTGAACGAAAAATTTGTTTCAATAAATCCTTCAAAAAAAGATGAGATTGTTGGAGTTTTTCAAAAGGGTGATGAAAAAATTGCAGAGATGGCATTAAAAAGTGCATGGGATGCCTTTAAAGCATGGAAAAATTTTAGTCAAGAAAAAAGAGCAGAATACCTTTTTAAAATTGCAGATACTTTAAGAAGAAAAAGACTTGAATTTGATAGTTATCTTGTTTTTGAGACTGGAAAAAATTGGCTTGAAGCAGATGCTGATGTTGCTGAAGCAATTGATTTTTGTGACTATTATGCTCTTGAATCTTTAAAATATGGGAAAGTTTTTGATATGTATCCATATGATAATGAAAAAGATGAAATGGTTTATATACCTCTTGGAGCAGGAGTTGTTATTCCTCCTTGGAACTTCCCTCTTGCTATTCTTGTTGGCATGACAACATCAGCAATAGTTACAGGAAATACAGTTGTCTTAAAGCCTTCAAGTGATGCACCATTTATTGCAACAAAATTTATGGAGGTTCTTGAAGAAGTTGGTCTTCCAGATGGAGTAGTTAATCTTGTCACAGGACCAGGTCCAGTTGTTGGAGATTATCTTGTAAAACATCCAAAAACAAGGTTCATATCTTTTACTGGTTCAAAAGAAGTTGGCTTAAAAATTACTGAAGAGGCTGGCAAACATTATGAAGGACAAATCTGGATAAAAAGAGTTGTTACAGAAATGGGCGGTAAGAATGCAATAATCGTTGAAGATGATGCAAATATTGATAGTGCAGTTACTGGTTGTATTGCTTCTGCATTTGGATTTCAAGGACAAAAGTGTTCTGCACTTTCAAGATTACTTGTTAATGAAAAAATTTATGATGATTTTTTAAATAAATATGTAGAAAAAGCAAAAAATATAAAAATTGGTCCAACAAAATTTTATGAGAATTATCTTGGCCCAGTTATAAATGAAACTTCATACAATAAAATTTTAAACTATATCGAAATTGGTAAAAAGGATGGAAAAATTCTTGCTGGTGGTGGACCAGATGAGAATAAAGAAGGTTATTTCATAAAACCAACTATAATTGAACTAAATGATACAAATAGCAGGGTTTGGAAAGAAGAGATATTTGGACCTGTTGTTGCAGTTTTGAAATATAAAAATTTTGAAGAAGCAATCAAATTGTTTAATGATACTGAGTATGGTTTGACTGGAGCAATTTATACAAAAGATAGAGAGAAAATTAATATAGCAAAGAAAGAACTTCATTGTGGAAATCTCTATATAAATAGAAAATGTACAGGAGCAATGGTTGGTGTTCATCCATTTGGTGGTTTCAATATGTCTGGTACTGATTCAAAAGCAGGTGGCCCAGATTACCTTCTTTTATTCTTACAGGCAAAAGCAATAGGAGAGTTTCTTGGTGATTAGTATGATATAATCAAATAGATTAATGAAAAAAAACCATAAAAGGATTTATTTTAATTTAACTCAAATAATTTTTAAACAAAAAGGATTAAATAATTTCTTTAAAGGAGTTTATAATGGAAAAATTAAGTCTTAATGATGTAGAAAAGTTTGAAGTCATTAAAGATCTTGTTGATCAGTTTATTGACCTTATGCTTAACTATAGACAGAGTGGGCATCCTGGTGGATCAAGATCAAAAGTTCATATGCTTTTATCCTCTTTATTATCTGGATATGTTAGATTTGATTTAAGAGACCCTGCAAAACCATTTAATGATAGAATCGTTCTTGCGGCGGGACATACAATTCCACTTGTTTATGCAACCTTAGCAGTTTTTAATGAGGCAATGAGATTAAGGTATGAAGAAACAAAAGACAAAAGATATTTACCTAAAAATGTTGATGCTACTCTTTATCCAAAGGATTTATTAACTTTTAGAAGAAGAGGTGGACTTCCAGGACATGCTGAAATGGGAGGAAAAACTCTTATTCTTAAATTCAACACAGGCCCTTCTGGCCATGGTATTACTGCAACTGTTGGAGAAGCATTTGCTTTAAAAAGAATGGGTTTAAACGATGTAAAAGTTGTTGTTTATGAAGGAGATGCAGGACTTACTCCAGGTGGTGCACATGAAACAATGAACTCAGCATGGGCATTGGGTCTTGATAATCTATTTTTCTTGATTGATTGGAATAATTTTGGAATAGATGATCATCCTCTATCTGAGACTGTACCAAATACACCAAAGGAGTGGTTTGGTTCTCACAACTGGAGAGTTGTTGGAACAATGAAAGGAAATGAATTTCCTGATGTTTTTGAAGTTGTTAACTCACTTTTTACACAGGTAGAAAAAAATATACCTAATGTTGCATATTTTAAAACAAGAAAAGGAAGAGATTATTTAAAATATGATAATAAATCACATGGTGCACCTCATCCAATGAATTCAGAAATTTTCTGGCAAACAAAGTCACCATTTCAGGAAAAATATGGAGTTAAATTTGAAGGATTTATGGAACCACCACCAGCAACTTATGAAGAGAGGATGAAACAATTTGAGAAAAATATTGATGTTGTAGTTTCAGTTTTAAGAAACAATAAGGATGTTATGAGATTTTTAGCAGATAGACTTCTTCAAATAGCAGAAAGTGTTCCTGATGAGATTCAAAACATTAAAATAGATAGAGATAAAAATCCACTTCATGATGAAACACTTTATGATTATAAAAACTATCCTTCTGAAATTTATGCAAAACCAGGTGAAAAACAGCCAAATAGAGCAGCATTTAGAAAATGGGGGGCATGGATAAATGCATACACAACTAAAAAATATGGAAGACCGCTATTCCTTGCTCTATCTGCTGATTTAACTGAATCAACAAATATAGATGGATTTGGTTTACCATTTGGTGATTTTCCTGGACTTGGTTGGTATGATAGAGAAAAAAATCGTGATGGAGTTTTGCTTCCACAGGAGATTACTGAATTTGTAAATTCTGGAATTTGTGTCGGAGTTGAGACAGTAAATATTGCAAAAGATCCATACAAAGATTTTGTTGGTTTTTATACCGCATGTTCTACCTATGGCTCATTTGCATATTTAAAATATGGAATGATGAGGTTATTCTCGCAACTTGCTCAGGACTGTCCAATAAAAGTTGGTAAAGTTATCTGGGTTGCAGGACATTCTGGACCAGAAACTGCAGATGATTCAAGAACTCATTTTGGAATTTTCGCAACAGGAGTAACAAAATTATTTCCCAAAGGACAGGTGATTTGTTTATATCCATGGGAATATAATGAAGTTCCAGTTCTTCTTGCAAGAGCATTAAAGGAGGACACACCAATAATTGTTCTTAATCTTACAAGACCTCCAATTGAAATTCCAGATAGAGAATCTCTTGGGCTTGCAAGTCATTTTGAAGCAGTACATGGTGCATACATTTTAAAGGATTATGAGAATGGCATTGAGAAAATGGGAACAGTTATAGTTCAGGGAACAAGTCCAGTTAGCGAAATTATAAAAATTATTCCAAAACTGAAAGAAGAAAAATTAAATGTTAAAATTGTTGTTGCAACATCATACGAACTTTTTATGAGAGAGAGTGAAGAATATAAAAACAGAGTCTTACCAAAAGAGGACTGGGCAAATTCTATGGTTATAACAAATGAGTGCTTAAAGAATATGAGCGATTGGATTTTCTCAAAAGTTAATGAAGAATATTCAATGTCATCTGACTGGGATAATAGATGGAGAACTGGAGGAACAGTTGAGGATGTTCTTGAAGAGGCTCATTTAACAAAAGAGTATATTTTAGAGGGTATAAAAAAGTTCATATCAGAAAAAGAAAAGAGATTAAAAAAGATAAAAGACTATTTTTCTATTTAGTTTCTTAATCTAAAAGAGGGAGATTTTATTTATTAAGCAACAGTATATTTCTCCCTCTTTTTATTTAGTTAAATTATAATTTTTGATATAATGTAAAAAATGATGAAATTAAAATTTATTGTTTTAATTACAATCATTTTATTAAATTTAAATATAATTAATATAAATTCACAAAAAATTTTCTATGGCTATATAAAAAACGGTAGATTTTTAGTTCCATTAAGAGGCGTTTTTGAAGAATTTGGTGCTAAAGTTTACTGGGATGATAGTAATAAAAGTATCAAAATAATTCTTGATGATGTACAGATTTTTATGATTATAAATTATAAATATGCAATGGTTAATGAAAATGTTTATATTCTAGATGTACCACCAGAAATAAATAATGGAAGAACTTATATACCGTTGAGATTTGTAGCAGAAAGCATAGGTGCAAAAGTTGAATGGTATGACAAAGGTATGTTTGCTTATATAAAATATAGAGATATCGAAATAATAGTAAAAGAAGCAAGTAATGAATCATTAAAAATAAGCATTGAAAATAAAAAAGTATTAGGATACTCTGTTAATTTAGTTAAAATTCCTTATGAAGTTTTGATTCAATTAATCCCAAGAGTTGTTTTAGCACAAAATAAAATTAGTGGGAGGGAGAATTTTAAATCAATAATTAATAGAACAAATCCTGTTGTTGCAATAAATGGTGCTTTTTTTAATGCTAATAATGAACCACCTGATCCAAATGAACCTTACGGCTTTTTTATGAATGATGGAGTATTATTTCATATTAATAGAAACAGGGCTGTGCTTGGTTTTAATCACGAAATGATTACAAAAATAGATAGAATAAATGTTAAATTTACTGGGTATGTAGAGGTTGATGGTTTTGATCAACCTCAAAAATTTTATATAAATAGGATAAATCATACACCAGATATAAATGATGTTGTAATTTACACAAAAGAGTGGGGCAAAAATTTAATTGCAGATAATTATCCTGTAATTTATGTATCAAATAATATTATAAAATATATTTACTGGGGTGGATCTATCGAAATACCAGATAATGGTTATTTAATTTTGATGAAAGGTGAATATATTTATTCCAATGATATTTCAAGATTTAAAGTTGGAAATAAAATTTGGTATGAAATAGAATTTAGTGATATTAATGGAAATCTACTTGATCCATTTTGGAATGATATTTTTTGTGCAATAGGGTGTGGACCTGCTCTTGTTTTAAATGGGAAAGTAGATTGTAAACCAGAGTTAGAAGGATTTGATAATGTTAAAATTACTACAAATGCCGGCCAAAGAAGTGCAATTGGTATAACAAAAGATAGAACTCTTTTATTAGTAACTGTTTCAAATGTAACAATTTATAAACTGGCAGAAATTATGAAATCACTTGATGCATATTATGCAATGAATCTTGATGGAGGAGCATCTTCTGCACTTTATGTTAATGGTAAATATATTACTATGCCTGGAAGAGATTTAAATAATGTTTTAATTTTTATAAGAAAATAAAAAGTAAGAGATTATTAAATTGTAAAAAAACATTTCAATTTTTTAAAATCTTATATTGGTACTTTGTTTAATGAATTGTATAATATAATAAATAGATTTATCATTATTTTAAAAAAACGGTATGAAAAACATAAAAACATTAAATGAAGTAAGAGAAATATTATTGAAAAATAAAATAAATTAGAAAGAGAATTTAATATTAAAAGTATCAAAATTTTTGGTTCTTATTTAGAAAGCAAACAAACAGGAAAAAACTATATAGATTTAATTGTTGAATTTGAAAAAGTCCGACTTTAATAGAATTGGTTCGCATAGAAGCTGAATTATCTAAACTACTTAAAATAAAAGTTTTTTACTTCCTAGGAAGATAAAGTTCTTATGTAAAACCTTATATTAAAGAGGTTAGCATATTTTGAAAATTGCAAGCCATATCTGAAATATTATTCTTGATGAATGTGATTTTCTTATTAATAAACTTAAAGATTTTAATTATGAATAATTTTTTAGAGACTCAATAATTTAGGAGCATCTATAAGAAATCTTGAAATTATAGGTGAATCAGTTAAAAATATACCTTAAGAATTTAAGGAAAAATATATATTTATCTCTTGGAAAGAAATTGCATGATTAAGAGATAAACTTATTCAAGAATATTTTGGAATTAATTATAGGATAGTAAGAGAGACAATAAATAAGAAATACTTAAACTTAAAAAGAACATTGAAGAAAATCTCATGAAAGAGTAATGGTTATAAATCTTTTCTAAATAATATGATATTGAAATTTTTTATATTTAAATAGAAGCAAGTCTTAATTTAACCCAATACTTTCAATAAAGAATTATTTTAATGTTATAAAATCCTTTAATTTAGTTTGAATATTCTTTAATTTTTCAAGAGAATTTTCATCACTTAAAGATTTTCTAATCTCAAACATTTCATAAAAATTTGGTATTATTTTTTCTTCTGTAGTTAATCCCAACAAAATAGAAGTTTCAATTGCATAAACAAGATCAACAAATGCTTTATTAGGATCATCTGGTAATTGATTCAAAAGAATATTTTTAACTGATAATTTTTGTTCAAATTTTAATCTATCATTCTCTTCTTTTAAAAATTTTTCAATATCTTCAAGATCTTCTTTAGGAATAGAAAAATCACTCGCTTTTAAATTTTCTTCAAGATGTGAAATTTTTGATGGTCCTGTTAATGCGCAGATTATTTTTGGTTGAGATAAAACCCACGCGATTGCTATTTGTGAACTTGTTTTCCCATACTTTCCCCCAATCTCTTTAAATTTTTCACAAACTCTTAAACCACTTTCAAATTTCTCTCTTTGAAAAAGTGGATCCATATTTCTAATATCATTTGGCTCAAATTTTGTTTCTTTATTTATTTTTCCTGTAAGTATTCCACGACCAGTTGTACTAAATGTAATTCCTCCAACATCATATTTTTCACATAAAGGTAGAAGTTTCTCTCTTGAATCATAAGATACAGCACTCAATTCCATTAATATTGAAAAAATATTTCCTTTATTACAAAATTCTTCAACTCTTTCTTTTGGTAGATGTCCAACCCCATAATAAATTATTTTTCCCTCTTTTACCAATTCTTCAAGTGTTGATATGATTTCTTCAATTTTTCTTTCTGGGTCATCAAAATGAATTTGATATAAATCTATATAATCAGTTTTTAAATTTCTTAAACTCTCTTCACACGCTTTTTTAATATATTCTTTTGATAAATTTGGTCTTATTCCTTCTTTTACACCTACTTTTGTTGCAATGTGTATATTTTTACGAAATGGTTCAACAACTTCACCAAGAATTTGTTCAGCATTTCCATATGCCTCGGCAGTATCAAAAAAATTTACACCCAGTTCATATGCTCTTACTATCATTTTTTTAAATTCATCAATATCCTTTTTCCCATATACTCCACTTAAAGAGTAACAGCCAATTCCAATTTCAGAGATATTTAAATTTTTGTGTTTACGATATCTCACAAATTATTTACCTCCTAATTAAGTTGTTATTTTAATATATTCTAAAACAATTTAATTAGTTTTTAAACTATATTAGCTCTTTATTTCTTCTTCTCCAAATTGACTTTTAATTAAAGAGAGTTTATTAATATTTTCAATTACTTTTGATAAATTTTCATATGTTTCAAGAACATCTTTTGCATTCCAAAATGTTAATGACTTTCTAAAATTTTCAGGTAGATTTTTTATTTCATTTTTAATTTCTTCTATCTGTTTTTGATTTGTAGCAGCAATTAATTTTTGAACAGTTGGATTACTTAGTGCTTTTTGTAGATTTAAAATCAAACTATCAATCGAACCCTTTTTATGAACTTCAAAAACATAAGTGACAACTCCTAAATTTGCAATTTTTGCTCTCCAAATAACATCAACTTTTGCACCTTTTGCAATTTGCTCTTCAGTTGAGGTTTCAAAACCCAACCAATCGCCTATACTTTGAATCTTATCTCTTATTTCATTATGGTCGAAATCTTCTTCCTTATCTATTTCAATAAATTCTTTTTCTTCTTCATTTTCTTTTAAAATAGATATCTCATATAATAAATAATCAACACCTAACATATTTAAATCAGGATAATTTAATTTAACTAATTCATTAAGTATTTCTTTAAAAACATTAATTATTTCAACATATTCTTTGCCAGTAATATAATATTTTTTAATTGGTAAATATTCTATCTTTAATTTCTCTAAACCCCTTCTTGCTTTATCATTCCAAATTATAAAATTATTTGGATCAAATAAACATAATATTTCAGTTATAGATGCTGGACCTAAATATTTAATCTCTTTTTTAAATTTGTCATATCTTATATCTATTGTATCTTCTCCGTATAACAAATTGTAGAGTTCTTCTTTTAATTTCGAAAACCCATTAGTTTCAATTAATAATTTTATTTTATAATCTTTATTACCCCAAATACTTGTTGCCCATAAACTTGAAATAATTTCATGAAATTTAAATTCATCCAAGTTTTTAAAATCATTTTTATTCAAATATTTAATAACTTTTTCTCTATCTTTTTCTCTTTGATTTAATTCTTGTAAAAAATCTTTTTTGATTGAGTTTATTTTTTTATAATATTCTTTTATTAAATTTTTAGATATATCACTTAACATTTTTCCTCCTATAATTTAAATTATTCATAAATTAAATCTTTTTTTCTTTTAATGCATTAAAGACTTTTTCGGGGGTGAAAGGAAGATGATTTAGTTTAATTCCAGCTGCATCTTTGACTGCATTTCTTATTGCTGGCGCAGGTCCATTTATGTTTATTTCTGCAACAGATTTTGCTCCAAAAGGACCTGTTGGATCATAGGTCTCAATGAATTTAACAACTATTTCAGGAATATCAAGTGATGTTAAGAGTTTATAATCTAAGAAATTTGGGTTAAGTGCCATCCCTCTTTTTGAATATATTAACTCTTCAGTCAATGCAAAACCTAAACCCTGAACAATTGAACCAATTGCCTGTCCTTTTGAAAGATTTGGATGAATAACAACACCAATATCATTCACTGCAACATATTTCACAGGAATAATTTTTCCTGTTTCAAGATCAAGGTCAATGATAACAAAATGAGCAGCAAAAGGAGGTGGAGATTTTGGTGAAACAAAAGATGCTGATGCCTCTATCTGCTCCTGTTCAAAATCATAGAAACTTTTTTCCCCAATCTCCCTTAATGAAATTTTTTCACCTGTATTAATATTCACCACATACCTATCTTTTATGATAAGATTTTCAGGATTTTCATTTATTAATTTTGAAGCATAGTTAATTATTTTTCTTTTGATTTCATTCCCTGCTCTTTGAACTGCTCCTCCAGTGACATATGTAGTACTTGATGCATATGCGCCTGTATCAAAAGGAGTATTATCTGTATCAGAAGAATAAACTTTTATATCTTCATAAGGAACCCCAACCTCTTCTGCAAGAATTTGGGCAAGTATAGTATCAGAACCTGTTCCAATATCTGTTGCTCCAACAAATAGATGAAGAGTTCCATCATCATTTAGTTTTACTCTTGCTCCTGCCATATCCACAAGAGGTATTCCTGAACCCTGCATCATTATTGCCATTCCAACTCCTCTAACTAAATTTCCATTTCTTACTTTTTTTCCTCTCCACTTTTCCCACTCTATTTCTTTTTTTCCAATTTCAATGCATTTACTTAATGCACTGCTTTCAATATATTGAGTAACACCCTCTTTCCCTTCTCCAAGTTTTTCAAAAATCGGAGATGTCTCACCTTCTCTTATATGATTTATTTTTCTTAATTCAATTGGATCAATTCCAATTATATCTGCAAGATCATCCATGGCACTTTCAAGAGCAAAATATCCATTTGTTGCTCCATAACCTCTGAAAGCACCAGAAACAGGTAAATTTGTATATACAGCATCGCCAATAAACCTTACATTTTTTGCTTTATTATAAAGTGGTAATGTTTTGCTACCTGAATTAAAAAGAACAGTTGGACCATGAGTTCCATAACCACCATTGTTTAAAAGCACTTTCATATCAATTGTATTCAATTTTCCATCTTTATCAGCACCTAATTTTATCCAGATTTTTGATGGATGCCTCAATCTTGATGAAATAAATTCTTCCTTTCTTGTTAGTTCCATTCTTACAGGTTTTTTTGTTCTTATTGTCATAAGAGAGCATATATCTTCAATTAGCATTTCCTGTTTTGCTCCAAAACCACCGCCAACTCTTGGTTTAATAACTCTTATTTTCTTCATTGGAAATTCAAGAATCTTAGAAAGGATTCTTCTTATATGGAAAGGAACTTGCGTACTTGTTCTAACAATTAAATTACCATATTCATCAAAATAAGTTATTGTAATATGTGTTTCGATTGGCGTGTGCTGAACTGGTTGAGTGAAATATATTTCTTCTTCTACCTTATAGTATGACTCTTTTAATCCATTTTCAACATCTCCAATTGGTATTTCAACATGAGAAATTATGTTTCTATCTTTATCATAAACCCCACTAATATCATCCTCATCATGAATTATAACTTCACCTTTCATTGCTTCTTCTGGGTCAAGAATATATGGAAGTTCTTTGTATGTTACTTTAATTTTTGAGAGTGCCTCTTCTACAATTTCAATTGAATCTCCACCAATTGCACAAACTCTATCACCTATAAATCTCACCTTTTTATCAAACATAAAATGGTCATAAGGTGATGGTTCAGGATATCCTTGACCTGCTGTTGTATGCGCAATTCTTGGTGTATTTTTGTATGAAAGTATAATTCTAACACCAGGAATTTTTAATGCTTCGCTATCATTTATATCAACAATTTCTGCATGTGGATGTGGGCTTGTTAATATTTTTGCATGTAGCATGTCTGGAAGAAATATATCATCTGTAAATAGTGGTTGCCCAGTTACAAGAGGTAATCCATCATATTTTTCAACATTTTTTCCAACTGTATTAAATTCTTTTATAATCGCTTCTTCTTTTATAATTCTACTCATTTTCCCTCCTTTATCTTCTTAATAACTTTTTCAACCGCTTCAATCTGTTGAACATAACCAGTACATCTACATATATGACTTGAGAGTGTTTCTTTTATATCATCTCTTGTTGGATTTGGATTTTTTTTAATTAAATTTTCAACAGAGATAATTATTCCTGGAATGCAATATCCACATTGAATTGCCCCTTCTTCAACAAAACTTTTTTGAATTAAATCAGGGTTATCGATATCTCCAAAACCTTTTATTGTTGTTACTTTTTTTCCTATAACTTTGCCAACAAGAAATGTGCAGGATGGTATGGGTTTATCATCAATTAGAACTGTACAAGCACCACATTCGCCAGTTTTACAATTATTTCCCTTGACTTCATAATGATGATATCTTCTTAAAAGTTCAAATAAAGTTTCGCCTGGATACGCATCAAAATTTACTTCCTCACCGTTTAATATAAAATTTATTATCATATCTCCTCCAAAATTTTAATTAAGTTTCTTTTAGTTAAAACGCCAGAAAGATTTTTTCTATAATCCATTGATAATCTCATATCATCAAGAACTTCAGAAGTGTTTGAAGCCACCTCTTTTAAATAATTAATTAAATCAATATTTAATTCTTTATTTAATAGATTTTCTTCAACTTTATTTAAATGAACTGGAAAGCCCGGTCTTCCTCCAAGAATAATATTCGCCTTTTCAACCTTTTTACCATTTAATTTCAAGAGGATTCCTTCATTAAGCAGAGGAATATCACTTGCTGTTCTTGTAAATCTTATATACGAAAAATGGTAAAAATTTTTATAATTTGGGAGTAGAATTTCAGTTAAAATAAACTTTTTCTTTGAATTTTTTTTATATTTTAAAAAATCATCTATTGAAAAAACATTTTCATCTCCATCATAAATTTTAACCTTTCCTTCTAAAGTGATAAAAATTGTTAGAATATCAGACCAACTATATCCTCTAACAATTGTTCCTCCAACAGTCATAACATTTCTTAATATTGGAGTTGCAACAGATTTTATTGCTTTTCTAAAAGAGCCATTTAGAATATCTATTTTTTCAAGTTCATCAAGAGTTGTCGCTGCCCCTATTAAGATTTTCTCATCATCACTTTTAATATAATTTAGGTTTAATTTATCAAGGAAGATAAGATACTCAAGTTCTTTTCTCTCCCTCCAAACAATATCAACTCCACCTCCAACAATATCTCCATTTTCTTTAAAATCATTAAGTAGTTTTAAACACTCATCAAGATTTTCAGGATAAAAACATTTCTTTACATTTTTAAGCATTTTACCTCCTTCTTTTTATATTTATATCTGGTATATAAAAACCAAATTTTGTGGTTGAAATTGCAGCAAAATAGTTTGCGAAGTCAAGAGATTTTTCTAAGTCTTTTGTTTCGAGATATTTATGAACAAAAAGAGCATTAAAAATATCTCCTGCTCCAACAGTGTCAACACTTTTAACTCTATATCCTTTCATAAAAATCTCTTTATCCTTTTTTATTAATTTCGCTCCTTTCTCACCCATTTTTACTACTAAAATTTTACCATTATTAAGCAAATTATTTAAATTTTTACTTCCAATTATTTTAAACTCCTCTTCATTGGTAAAGATAATAAAACTTCTTTCCATAAATTTGTATGCATAATCTTTAAAATATTTTATTCCTTTTCCAATTCTAAAATTTATGTCAAAAAATATCTTTTTATCAAATGGACAAAAATCAATAAACTCAAGAAATCTATCATTAAATTTCTTTTCTGTTAAAATTCCACCAGATATATAAACTCCATCTATCAAATTTAAATCAATTTTCTCAATTTTTTTAAAATCAATATCAAGATAACTTGCATTTTTAAGATTTGCAAAACTTATCCTTTCGCCTTTTTCATTCAATATTATCACTATAACTGCTGTTTTTTTATTTGAAAAGTTAATAAGTTCAGTATTAACTTTATATTTTTTGAGTTGTTTATATATTTTTTCCCCAAAAACATCCTTACTCAAAGAGCCAAAATAATAAGTATTAGTTCCAAATTTACTGAGTGAAGTAGAAAAATTTATTCCTGTTCCACCCGGTTTTATTTTCAACCTTTTCATATGATGATTTGAATCTGGTAAAAAATTAAATTTTTCTTCTTTTATTTTTATATTTATATCTATGCAGTTATCTCCAAAAACTATAACATTTTTTTCCATTTTCACCTTTCTTTTATTATAAAAAATTTTGTTATAATTTATTCATGAAAAAATTGATATTAATTTCAATGGCCTTTATGATATTATCTTTAATTTCATGTACAAGTCAGGGAGAATTAGTTTCAACCCCATCTGTTGTTGGTTTAAAGATTAGAGATGCTGAAAAAGTTGCTGAAGAAAAAGGACTTTTTGTTAAAGTAATAAAAAGTGATTTTTCAAAAGATTTTCCTATTGATTATATAATATCTCAAGATCCGTCTCCTTATGTACTTGTAAAAAAGGGAAGAATAATAAATGTTGTTATAAGTAGCGGTCCTCCAAAAGTACTTGTCCCTGATTTCATTGGTATGAATTTTAAAGATGCTCAGGAACTAATATATGAAAATAAACTTTTGCTTGGTAAGATTGATGAGGTTCCAGATCCAAATGTTGGAGTTGGTATAATTATTGAACAATATCCTTCACCAAAGACATATGTTGAAGAGGGTACAAAAATTGATTTAAAGATTTCAAAAGGAGTTTTAGGACAAATTCCATCACTTATAGGATTATCAGTTGATGAAGCAAAGAGTTTAATTGTAACAAGTGGATATAATGTTGGAAAGGTTATAAGTAAATCAAATCCTGCATATCCATCTGGTGTTGTATGGGATCAAGATCCAGCACCACTGACTTACGGAAGTCCTGATACAATAATTGATATCTATGTGAATCCATGAAAATAGCCCCTTCGATACTTGCCTCAAATTTTAAAAATCTTGAAGAAGATATAAAAAAGATTGAAGAATTTGGCGATATTGTTCATCTTGATATTATGGATGGACATTTTGTTCCAAATATATCTTTTGGATTTCCAGTTGTAAAAGCGATCAGAGAGTTAACAACTCTACCACTTGATGCTCATCTTATGATAGAAAAACCTGAAAATTATATAGATAGATTCATTGAATATGGTGTTGATATGATATCTATTCATATAGAAGGAAATTATCATATTCATAGATTGATATATTCAATTAAAAAAAGAGATAAAAAAGCAGGAGTTGCAGTAAATCCTGGAACAAATATATCTTTAATTAAACCGATAATAAAAGATATTGATTTTATTTTAATTATGAGTGTCAATCCAGGTTTTGCTGGTCAAAAATTTATTGATTCTTCTATTGAAAAAATTTTAGATGTTGTTAAAATTAGAAAAGAGGAAAATTTAAATTTTGAAATAGAGGTAGATGGTGGGTTGAATTTTGAAATTGGAATGAGTTTAAAAGAGGTTGGTTGTGATATACTTGTTTTTGGAGATTTTTTCTTTAAAAATTTTAATGAAGCAAAAAATCTTTTGAGGAAATTAAAATGAGAAATGAAAAACTTATCCTAAATTTACCTCCAGAACTTGTGGAGGCAATAGAAAAAAAAGCAAAAAGAGAAAAGAAGAAAAAAGAAGATTTAATTAAAGAACTTCTTGCCTTTTATCTTTCTATTGAAGATAGAAAAACAAGAATCAAAAGAGAAATTGCAAAAAGTTATAAAACATCAAGTGAAACAAGCCTTTTTTTCTCAAGAGAGTTTTTTGAACTTGAACAAGAATTATATAGAGAACTTTTTAAAAACTTCAAATAGTTTTTAATGAAGAAAGGGTATATTAAAAGAGGAGAAGTTTATCTTGTGGATCTCTCTCTTTCCTCAGGTTCAGAACAGAGTGGCTTAAGACCTGTTTTAATTATTCAAAATGATATTGGCAATCAATATTCTCCTACTGTTATAATAGCAGCAATAACATCGAAAGTTGTTGAAGAATCTTATCCAATTGTGATTAAAGTTGATGAAAAAGAGGGTGGTCTAGATAAAGAAAGTTATGTTCTACTAAACCAAATAAGAACAATAGATAAAAAAAGATTGATTAAAAAAATTGGAAAACTAAAAAAAGAAACAATGGAAAAGATTGACATTGCATTGAAGATATCTTTGGGGTTAATAAAAATTTAAAATTATATTATAATTATAAAATATAAAAATTTATGGAAATTTCATGATTTACATTTTGGGAAGCATTAATTTTGATTTAGTCATTTTTTTAAAAAAATTTCCTGAAATAGGAGAGACTATTAAAGGTGATTCTATTCTTTTTAATCTTGGTGGTAAAGGTGCAAATCAAGCGATAACAATTAAAAAATTAAATGGAGATGTTTTATTTATTGGTAGAGTAGGGGATGACTATTTTGGTAAATATCTATTAAATGAATTAAAAAATATTAATTTAAATTATGAAATAAAAATTGATAAAGATTCAAATACAGGAATTGCAATTATTAATGTTGATGAAAATGGGAAGAATAAAATTGTAATTTATGAAGGGGCAAACGGAAAGATAAATGAAGAAGAGGTTAAGTTTTTAAAAAATAGGATTAAAAAAGAAGATTTACTTTTAATGCAAGGGGAGATACCATATGATACAATTCTATCAGCATTAAAAACTATCAAAAATATTGGCGCTAAGGTAATTTTTGATCCAGCACCAGCAAGGAAAGAATTTATAAATTTTCTACCATATTTAACATATATAACTCCTAATGAAATTGAAATACAAATGTTAACGCCTGATATAAAAAATTTAGATAATAAAATTGATTATCTAATTAAAAATGGAGTTTATGGTGTAATTGTAAAACTTGGAGAAAAAGGAATTATTTATAAAGATAAAGACGGAAGGTTCTATAAATTTGATGCTTTTAAAGTCAACGCAATTGATACAACTGCAGCAGGAGATATATTTAATGGTGCCTTTTCTTTTTCTCTAAGTAAGAGTTTCGATCTTATTTATTCTTTGAAATTTAGTTTGGCAGCATCTGCAATTTCCGTAACAAGAAAAGGCGCGAGTATGTCATCTCCTGATTATAATGAGGTTATAAGATTTTTGGAGGATTATGATGAGAAAAATAATAATTGATACTGATTGTGGGATTGATGATGCTATTGCAATTATGATTGCACTAACTTTTGAAAATGAAGTTGAAATTAAGGGAATAACAACAGTTACTGGTAATACATATGTTGATCAGGTTACGAAAAATGTTTTAAGAATTTTAGATTTTTTTGATAGAAGAGATATTAAGGTTTATAAAGGAGCAAGTAGACCATTAATAAATAAACTTGAAAGAGGTGCTAAAATACATGGAAACGACGGACTTGGAGATATAGATTTAAAATATTCAGAAAGAAGCGAGGAAAAGATAAATGCAGTTGAAGCAATTTATGAAATTGCAAAAGAGGAAGGTAAAATTGATATCATAACCTTAGGTCCTTTAACAAATATATCAATTTCTTTAAACCTCTATCCAGATTTAAAAAATTATATAAACCTTATTTATGCAATGGGAGGAGCAATTGATATTGGAAATGTTACTAAATTTGCAGAATTTAATTTCCACGCAGACCCAGAGGCAGTCCAAATAATTTTAGACTCAAAAATTCCTTTTAAGATTGTTCCATGGGATGGAATAGTAAAAAATTCATTTTTAGAAACTGAACTGAAAAGTATTATTGATGAGAATAGTCAATCTGGAAAACTATTTCACTCTTTAATAAAAACACCAATTTCTTATGTTGAGAGATTACTTGGAATAAGGGCAATGTCTCTTCCAGATCCAGTTGCGATATCATGTTATCTTGATGAATCAATTATTAAACAAAAAAGAAAAGGTGATTTAATGATGGAACTTGGAAATAATAGTTTAAGAGGTTCATCAATACTTCTTGAGGGTGAAAGTGTAGAGATTGTTCTGGATATTGATAAAGAAAAATTCTTAAGTATTTTAAATAGAATAAATAACTTAAAAGGAGGTGAGAACAAATAAAATATTTATTTTTAAAATTTTTCTAAAAAGAAGGAGGAAAATTTATGAAAAGATTTTTAGCATTAATTTTAATAACTGCATTAATTTTAAGCGTTGTTTCAATGACTGCTTGTAAGAAAAAAGAAGAAGAAAAACCAGGAGCAAAATTAAAAGTCGTTTTATATGTAAATGGCACACTTGGTGATAAATCTTTCTTTGATTCAGCAAATAGAGGTCTTGAAATGGCTATAAAGGATTTAGGAATTGAGGGAAAAACAATCGAGGGTGGTTATGACCCAGCAAGATGGGAACCAGATATTGAGCAATTATGTCAGGGTGATTGGGATATTATTATTGCAGGAACATGGCAACTTCAAGAGTATCTTGAGAAACTCGCTCCAAAATATCCAAACAAAAAATTCTTTACATATGACACATCTGTTGATTATAGTAAAGGAAATCTTGGAAATGTTTATTCTATTTTATATAAGCAGAATGAGTCATCATTTCTTGTTGGTGCACTTGCTGCACTTATAACAAAATCAAATATGCCTCTTGCAAATCCACAAAAAGTAATTGGATTTCTTGGAGGAATGGATATCCCAGTTATAAATGACTTTAAAGTAGGATATATTCAAGGTGCAAAATATATTGATCCAGAGATTCAGGTACTTGTCTCTTATGCTGGCTCATTTTCTGATCCTGCAAAAGGAAAAGAGTTAGTACTTGCTCAATATAACCAAGGCGCAGATATTGCATTTAATGTTGCTGGTGAAACTGGTCTTGGTCTTCTTGATGCTGCAAAAGAGATGAAAAAATATGCAATTGGAGTAGATTCAGATCAATATATTATGTTTAAGGATTCTGATCCTGAAAAAGCATCCTACATAGTTACTTCAATGATGAAAAATGTTGATAAATCTATCTATAGAGCAATTAAACTTCATCTTGAAGGTAAATTACCATATGGACAGGCAGAAGCATTAGGACTAAAAGAAGATGGAGTTGGTGTTGCAAATAATGAAAATTATATAAAACTTGTACCAGAGGAGTTTAGAAATAAAATAAAAGAACTTGAACAGAAGATTATAAATGGCGAAATTGTTGTAGATACTGCTTTTAAATAAAAATAAGGGGAGAGATTCTCTCCCCTTTTGGAGGAAAGATGGGTGTGATTCTATCAGTTAAAAATATTGTTAAAGTTTATCCAAATGGGGTTGTTGCAAATAAAGGAGTATCACTTGATGTTGAGGAAGGAACAATTCATGCTATTGTTGGAGAAAATGGTGCAGGAAAAACAACTTTGATGAAAATTGTTTTTGGAATTGAAGAAGCACAGGAGGGACAAATATTTTTTAAAGGAAAAAGAATAAAAATTAAAAATCCATATGATGCAATTAAAAATGGAATTGGAATGGTTCACCAGCATTTTATGCTTGCACAGGATTTGACTGTTTATGAAAATCTCCTTCTCGGTATTGAACCAAAAAGAGGAATTTTTCTAAATACAAAAGAAGCAATCGAAATTACAAAAAAAGTTTCTAATGATTATGGTCTTTCTGTACCATTTGATAAGAAAATAAAAGATTTGCCAATTGGTTTAAGGCAGAGAGTTGAGATATTAAAGGCATTAATAAGAAATGCTGAACTACTTATTCTCGATGAACCAACTTCTGTTTTAACACCACAAGAAACTGAAGTTCTTTTTAACACTTTAAAAGGATTGAAAAAATCAGGTAAAACAATAATATTTATTTCACATAAACTAAAAGAAGTTCTTGAAATTGCAGATAGAGTAACTGTTATGAGAGATGGAAAAATAGTTGTAACTAAGGATGCAAAAGATTTAACTGAACATGAAATAGCCTTTTTAATGGTTGGAAGAGAGATTAGTTTTGAAAGAATTCCTCCAAATCCTAAAGAGGGAGAGGTAATTTTTGAAGCAAGAGATATATCTTTTATAAATGAAGATAATGTTAAAGTTTTAAAAGGAGTATCTTTTAAACTAAAATCTTATGAGATTCTTGGTCTTTGTGGAATTGAAGGCAATGGTCAGACAGAACTTGTAGAAATATTAACCGGATTAAGGAAACCTTTAACTGGAAAAATATTTCTTAAAGATAAAGATATTACAAACTTTCTTCCAAGAGAAATTAGAGAAAAAAGAGTATCGCATATTCCTGAAGACAGAATGAAGGATGGGGTAGCAGAGAGGGCAACTGTTGAAGAAAATATAATTGTTGATAGATATTACAAAAAAAATTTTTCTGGAAGAATACTTCTTAAAGAAAAAGAGATTGAAAATCACAGCAATGAGTTAATTAAGAAGTTTAATATTCTGACACTTTCTTCAAAAAATTCTGTAAGTTCACTTTCAGGTGGTAATATCCAAAAAGTTGTTGTTGCAAGAGAGTTATCTTCAAATCCATTGATAATTATTGCTGATCAACCAACAAGAGGAATTGATGTTGGTTCAGAAGAGTTAGTTCACAATCTATTGAAAGATGCAAGAGATAATGGTGCGGGGATTTTTCTTGTTTCAGCAGATTTAGATGAGATTCTTAAACTTTCTACAAGAATTCTTGTAATTTATAATGGCGAAATTGTTAAAGAGTTTATAAATCACAAAGGCTTAACAGGAAGAGATCTTGGCCCTTATATGCTTGGATTGAAGAAGGAGAATAGCAATGGATAAATATATCTTAAAATATTTTAATCTTATTAGAACCATAATAGCAATTCTAATTGGTGTATTTATCTGTATTTTGATAATTTTTATTATAAGTAAAGATCCTCAAAATGGTTTAAAATATTTTTTCTTAGGACCTTTTAGTTCTATTGGAAGATTGGGTAATGTTATAGAAATGGCTTCTCCAATAATTATGTGTGGACTTGCTATATCAATTCCATTTCAAGCAGAACAGTTTAATGTAGGTGCCGAAGGTGCTCTTTTTATTGCAGCAGCAGTAACAACTGGTTTTGGTGTTTCAACAAATTTTCCTAAAATAATTCACATACCTCTTATGTTACTTGTTGCTGGAGGGGTTGGAGCATTTTGGGGTTTTATTCCTGGAATTTTAAAGGCAAAATGGAAAGCAAATGAACTTGTTATAACACTTATGATGAACTATGTATCCCTTTATCTGAGTTTATACATAATAAATTTTCATTTTAGAGATAAGAAAGCAGGATTTCTTGTTTCTTATCAACTTCCAGATTCAGCATGGTTTGATCAATTTATTAAAAACACAAGAATTCATTATGGAATTCTTTTAACAATTGTTTTTGTCATTTTAGTTTACATTTTACTTTATAAAACAAAACTCGGATACGAAATAAGAATGACTGGTATGAATATAAATTTTGCTAAATATGGTGGAATAAACACATTTAAAATTATAGTTCTATCACAAGTTATTGGTGGTTTTATTGCAGGAATTGCAGGAATTAGTGAAGTTATGGGTATACACAGAAGATTTAACTGGCAGGGAACACCAGGTTATGGTTGGGATGGAGTTGTTGTTGCAATTATCGGAAGGAATCACCCAATTTTAATTGCTTTTGCTTCAATTTTTATTGCATATTTAAGAGTTAGTGGTCAGGTTTTAAACCTTCTTACTGATATACCCGCAGAAATTATAACAATTTTTGAGTCAATAATTATACTTCTTATAACTGCTGAAGCATTCTTAACTCAATGGAAATATAGAATTACTGTTAGAGAGGCAGAAAAAAAGGAGGTGAAAATTGAATCCGCTTCTTAAAAGTATATTAAGTCCATCTTTTGGTTTTGCAATTCTCAGAGTTACAACACCGATACTTTTTGCATCAATTGGTGTTGCTTTTTCTGCTCTCGCTGGTTCAATTAATATTTCTCTTGAAGGAACAATGCTTGTCTCAGCATTTTTGGGTGTTATTGTAAGTGCATTTACTAAAAATATAATCCTTGGATTTTTTGCAGGTATTCTTGGAGGAATTGGTCTTGCTTCTATCCTTGCGTATTTTCATCTTAAACTAAAGGCAGATATAATTTTAGCAGCAATTGCTCTAAATATGTTTGCATCAGGTTTTACAATTTTTCTACTTTATATTTTTGCAAAAGATAAAGGAACATCAAGTTCTTTAAGGAGTTTGGTTTTTCCATCGATTAATATACCTCTTTTAAAAGATATACCTATTTTAGGTGAGATATTCAGTGGTCATAATATTTTGACATATTTAGCACTTTTATCTGTTATAATATTTTTCATAATTATCTTTAAAACTCCACTTGGACTTAGAATAAGAGCAGTTGGTCAGAATCCTGATGCTGCAAGTTCAGTTGGAATTAATGTCAATAAAATAAAATTTTATGCTCTCATTCTTTCTGGAATTTTTGGTGCCCTTGGAGGTTTATATCTATCTATGGGATATGTATCATGGTTTGCAAGGGATATGACCGCAGGTAGAGGTTTTATTGCAATCGCAGCATCAAATTTAGGAGCACATCTTCCTCTTGGAGTTTTTCTTGCATCGCTTCTTTTTGGAATTTTAAATACAATTGCAATTTACCTTGCATCACTTCAAGTTCCTTCTGAATTTATTCAAATGATTCCATATATAGCAACAATAATAACATTAACAATCTATTCAATTCAGGCATCAAGAAAAAAGAGAAAATTATAAAAGGAGAATTTTATGAAAAAAATTATTCTTGATTGTGATCCTGGACATGATGATATGATTGCTATAATGCTTGCCTATGTAAGAGAAGAGATTGAAATTCTTGGAATAACAACTGTCGCAGGTAATCAAACTGGAGAAAAAACTTTTGAAAATGCATTAAGAGTTTTAACTCTTATAAATGCAAATGAGATTAAAGTTGCAAGAGGTTTTGATAAACCAATATTAAGAGATTTGATAACTGCACCAAAAATTCATGGAGTATCTGGTCTTGATGGAGCGAATCTTCCAAAACCAAATATCCGACCTTTAAAAATGCATGCAGTTGATTTTATAATTCAAACTCTTCTTTCTCAAAATGAAAAAATTTATCTTGTTCCAACTGGTCCATTAACAAATATTGCTATATCTTTAATAAAAGAACCAAAGATTAAAGAAAAAATTGAAAAAATAGTTTTAATGGGAGGAGCAATTTATGATTCAAATATTACACCAAGCGCTGAATTTAACATATATGTTGATCCAGAAGCTGCAAAAATTGTTTTTAACTCTCAAGTACCAATTGTTATGGTTGGTCTTGATGTAACAAATAAAGCAAAAATTACATTTGATGATATTGAAAAGATTGAAAAAATGAATGGAAAAATTTCAAAAGTTGTTGCGCCATTATTAAGATTTTTTGCAAATGCTAATAAAGAATTTTTTGGATTTGATGGAGCACCAATTCATGATGCATTAACAATTGCATATCTTGTTGATGAATCAATTCTTACATTAAGAGATTATTTTGTTGATATAGAAATATTGGGAGAATTAACAAGAGGGAGAACAGTTGTTGATACCTATGGAGTTTTGAAAAAGAAACCAAATGTTTCTGTTGCAGTTGAAGTTGATGTAATAAAATTTAAAAAAATGATTTTTGATATGTTAAATAAATTGGATAATATTTAAATGGAGGGTAAATTTGATAATTAAAAATACATCAATAGTAAATTTTTTTGATTTAAAAATTTTAGATAATGTAGATATTTTAATTGAAGGGAATAAAATTAAAAAAATTGGAAAAAATTTAAACGAGGATAGTGAAATAATTGATGGTTCAAATTTTTACACAATGCCAGGTCTTATTAACACACACTCTCATGTTGCAATGACCTTAATTAGGGGTTCTGCAGAAGATGTTAACTCTTATGATTGGTTCAATAAATATATATGGATATATGAAAAAAATTTAAAACCGGAATTTGTTTATTTTGGAACACTTCTTGGTGCAGCAGAAATGCTTTTATCTGGAGTAACAACTGTTTTTGATCACTATTTTTATATGGATCAAGCATATAAAGGATATTTAGAATCTGGAATGAGAGCAGATCTATCTTGGGCTCTTTTTGGAGTTGGAGAAAATAGTGAAATTGAATTTAAAAGAGCAATGGATTTTATTGAAAAATATAACGGATTAAATGATAGAATAACAATTTCTTTAGGACCACATTCTCCATATGTATGTCCAGAAGAATTTCTTAAAAAATTTACAACTTTAAGTGAAAATCTCAATTTAAAAATTCATATTCATGCATCAGAAGAAGAGTGGCAGGTTGAAAAAAGTTTAAAAGAGAAAGGCAAAACCCCAATAAAATATTTATATGATTTAGGACTTTTTAAAGAAAATACAATAATTGCACATGCATGGAGAGCAAGAGATGAAGATTTAAAAGTTGTTAAAGAGACTAAATCTTTTATTGCTCATGCTCCAAAAACTTTTCTAAAATTTGGTTCAAAAAGTGATATCTTGGTAAGAATTTTAAAAGAAGGTGCAAGGGTTGGTTTTGCAACAGATGGAGTTGTATCAAATAACAATTTATCAATTTTTGAATCTGGAAGAATAGCTGCATTAAATGCAAAAGTTTCAAAAGAAGATGCTGAAATTGCAAAAATTAATGAACTAATTCCTCTATTTTCAACTGGTGGGACTCTTTTAAATCATATTAAATTAGGTGAAATTAAAGAAGGCTATGTTGCTGATTTAATTTTAGTAGATAAAAACTCTCCAAATTTAAATCCAAAAATAAATATTTTTGCAAATATCCTTTATTCAATTTCAGAGAGAGATGTAAAAACAGTTATTGTTGATGGAAAAGTTGTTGTTAAAGATGGAAAATTGCTTACAATTGATTTACCATATTTAATGAAAGAGATTAATAAAATAAAAGACATTATGCTCATAAAAAGTGAAACACCTATGCAAAAATTTGGAGTGTGAACATGGCTGAAGCACATATAAAATGTGAAAAAGAAGATATTTCAGAAAAAATTATTCTCGTTGGAAATCCAGATAGAGCAAAAAGGATTAATGAAGAGTTCTTAAAAGATAGTAAACTTGTAAATGAATATAGGAGTTTACTTGTTTATACTGGATATTATAAAAATGAAAGAATAACTGTCGCAACTACAGGAATGGGAGCTCCATCCGCAGCAATTGTTCTTGAAGAGTTAATAAGACTTGGTGGAAAATTATTTATTAGAGTTGGTAGCGCTGGAGGATTGAATCCTCAAATTCAGACTGGAGATATTGTAATAGCAACAGCATCAATTAGAGATGATGGAACATCAAGAAAATATTTACCAATTGAATTTCCTGCAGTTCCTGATTTTGATTTGACATCTCTTTTGATAAAAATTGGCTTAAATAATTTTAAAAGAATCTTTTATGGAGTTATTTTATCTTCAGATGGATTTTATGTGGGTTATGATGAGAATACAATGAAAATTTTTGTTGAATCTAATGTTCAAGCAGTTGAAATGGAAAGTGGAATAGTTTTTATTTTATCTCAAAGAAGAGGTGTAAAATCTTCTTCAATTTTTGTAATTGATGGAAATATAACTTTAGGAAAGATGAAGGAAAGAGGCAAAGAAAAAGAGTTCAGCAAGGGTGAATATTTTGCTATTAAAATAGCACTTGATACTATAGTTGAATTTAATAAGTAAGTTAATAAAAATAACAATAAAATTTTTAAAAAATTTAAAATTCTCAATTTCATACATTTTGTTAATTTTAATTACATCAATTTGGACTTTTTGGGGAACAGTTGAAATGTTTCATGAAGGTATTTATAAACAATTTGAATGGATTAAATAAAACTAAGGAGGTTATTATGAGTAAAGTTTTAGAAAGATTTTTAAATTATGTAAAATTTGACACTCAGTCAAAAGAGGAAAGTGAAACTTATCCAAGTACTGAGGGTCAAAAAGTTTTTGCAGAATTTCTTAAAAATGAACTAATTTCAATTGGTATGAAAGAGGTTGAGGTTGATGAATATTCTTATGTTTTTGCAACCATTCCTTCAAATATTGAAAAGGATCTCCCACCTTTAGGATTTATGGCTCATATGGATACTGCACCAAATATGAATGGAAAAAATGTTAATCCAAGAGTAATTGAGAATTATGATGGTAAAGATATTATTTTAAATGAAAAAGAAAATATAATTTTGTCTCCTAAACTCTTCCCAGAAATTTTAAAGTTTGTTGGAAAATCAATAGTTGTAACTGATGGAACAACTCTTCTTGGAGCAGATGATAAAGGAGGTGTTGCTGAAATAATAACTGCAATGGAATATCTTATTAATCATCCTGAAATAAAACATGGAAAAATAAGAGTTTGTTTTACTCCTGATGAAGAGATTGGAAAAGGAGTAGAGCATCTTGATCCAAATAAATTTGGTGTTAAATTCGCATTTACAATTGATGGTGGACCAATTGGCGAACTTCAATATGAAAACTTTAATGCAGCAAAAGCAGTTATTGAGATAAATGGAGTTGATATTCACCCAAAGGAAGCGAAGAATAAAATGAAAAATTCAATTCTCATTGCGAATGAGTTAATTAATATGCTTCCTCCATCTGAAAGACCAGAGCATACTGAAGGATATGAGGGTTTTTTTCATATCATTACTTTTAATGGTAGCATTGAGAAAACAAATTTATATTTTATAATTAGAGACTTCTTTAAAGAGAGTTTTGAGAAAAGAAAGAATTTAATGAAAAAATTAACCGAAATCCTTAATTTTAAATATGGAGAGGGAACTGTTAATTTAAAAATTGAAGATACATATTTCAATATGAAAGAAATAGTTGAACCTCATATAGAACTTATTGAAATTGCTAAAAAATCTATGGAAGAGGTCGGAGTTGTCCCAAAAATTGTACCAATTAGAGGTGGAACTGATGGAGCAAGACTCTCTTATAAAGGTATTCCAACACCAAATATTGGAGTTGGGGGATATAACTATCATGGAAGATATGAATATATTCCTGTAGAATCCTTAGAAAAAAATGTAGAGTTAATAGTAAAAATATGTAACCTTTGGCCTAAATAGATTCAAAATAAGATAAAAGATTCTACATTTTCGTCTTATAAAAATCTTAATATTATATCTGACTCTAAAATAAAATCTTACAGGAGATAATGTTGCTTATGTAAAAATTTTGATTATGATTACTATATTATTTTTAAAAATTTTTGGTGGAGCAGACGGGATTTGAACCCGTGACCTCCTGAGTGCAAATCAGGCGTTCTCCCGCTGAACTACTGCCCCAAAAAATCTTTTAATATTATAACATAAAAAGAATAAATTATATAAAAATATATACAAATTTTAAGAATTATTATGTTGTTAATTTTTATCTAATTTATCTTTTTCTAAAATTAATCTTCCAAGGATTAAACTTACAAAACTTATCCCAAGTAGTACCTCTATAATAGTTAAAAATTTCGCCGTAGGATTTATTGGTATTATATCACCATAGCCAACTGTTGTTATCGTTATAAAACTAAAATAGATAAAATCAAATAAATTAGCACCACTTTTTATATTTAAATTTTCTGTTAATATATAAAAATTTTTAGAATTATAAGAATAAATAGTATAATATTTTATTCCAAAGAAAATTACTAAACCAATTAAACCTATTATTACAAAAAAAATCGCTTTAAACCCTTTTATTTTTCTAACAATAATTGAGAGTATCCATAGCCATAGGACTGAAACAATTAACATAAAAGCAATAAAAAGATAAATTTTTATCATACTATCTCCTTTACAAACTTATTTAAAATTTTAATAATATAATTCAAAAAGTTAACTTTTGGGATAAATTATAGTTACCTTTCTTTCATTTGCATCCCATAGTACATCACATCCCAAATTTTCAGCAACAAATCTTATTGGAAGCATAGTTCTATTATTTATTATTATAGGTTTTACATTATAGTTTCCTTCATCAATCCATTTTGTTTGTCCATTTACTTTTGCTTGAGGATTATCAATCCAAAGTTCTATTAAGTTTCCTTTGAATGAAATTGTAACTTTTCTTTGAGTTCCATCCCAGGAGATCTCTCCACCCAAAGATTCAACAATTGCTCTTATTGGAAGAAGGGTTCTTCCCCACTCTTTAACTATAACGGGTACTGTTCCTCTGCCTGGATCAATTTCTTGGTAAACTCCATTTACGCTCATCATTGGATTCCCAATCCAGAGCATGATTGTTATTTTCTCAACTGGAGGTGGAGGTGGTGGAGTTATTGAATCTTCAAAAGCATAAAGATCTTTTCCTGAAGCAATATAAATTGTCCTATTATAATCTATTGCAACTGATGAGTAATCTATCTCTTCTTTTAAATCAATTTCCCACTTAAGAGTTCCATTAGAATTAATAGCATAAAGATATCCAGATTTATCTCCAATATAAATAACTCCATTTCCATCTATTGATGGTGAAGAAGTTATAAAATTTCTTGTTTTATAAATCCATTTAACTGTACCATTTGGATTAATAGCAACTAAACCTTTATAAAAAACTCCAATATAAATTGTTCCATCAAACCCTATCGCTGGGGTCGAATGTATTGTTGCATTGTTACCAAAATCTATTTCCCACTTTTTAGTTCCATCTGGATTTAAAGCATATAATTTATAATCAGTTGAACCAAAATAAATTGTTCCATCACTTCCAACAGTTGGTGACCCAATAATTATATTTCCTGTTGGAAAAATCCATCTTTTTGTCCCATTTGGATTTATAGCATGTAATTTTCTATCATTTGAACCAATATAAATAACACCGTCAGGAGATATTGCAGGAGAGGATCTTTGAATACCACTACCTGTTTCATATTCCCATTTTTTTGTACCATTTTTATTAAATGCTAATAAATTTTTACCACTCCCAACATAAATAGTTCCATCAAACGAAATTGTTGGAGAAGATTGAAAAGAACTTTTACCATCATATGACCATTTTAATTTTCCTTCAGGATTAATTGCATAAAAATTCGACCCATATCCAAAATATATAGTTCCATCTGAATCAATAGTAGGTGAAGAGTATATACCTCCAGTAACTCCTATCTTAAAAAACCATTTTTCTGTACCATTTGGATTAATTGCATAAATTCTACCATCACTTGATGTAATATAAACTGTTCCATCACCTCCAATTACAGGAGATGCTCTGATTATTGAACCTGTCGAAAATCTATATTTCTCTTTAGGATTTTCGGGTCCAACTAAATTTGTTCTTCCAGTATGATACAGATCATGCATAAACATTGGCCAGGGAGAAGTTGAATAGGTTTTTGAATTTAAACTTGATAAACCAAATAAAAAATTAAATGTTACGAGAAAAATCATAAAATAAATAATTTTTCTCATATTTTACCTCCTAATTTTTAAAAATTTATTATATTATAAATCATTATGATAAAATTTTAAATATGAATAAGGTAGTAATTAAAATTGGTACAAATTGTTTAACTCATTCTGAAACAGGAATTCCAGATCCAGAGATTCTTGGAAGTTTAGTGAAAGGAGTTTATTATTTAATTAATAAAGGATACAAGGTAGTTATTGTTACTTCAGGTGCCATTGGGCTTGGATTAAAACCATTAGGTTTAAATAAAAGACCAAAATCAATTACACTTAAACAAGCATCTGCAGCAATTGGACAAAGTATTTTAATGAATATATATAATCAATATTTCTCTCTTTTCCATATAAATATTGCTCAAATTCTTTTGACAAGAGAGGATATTGTTGAAAGAGAAAGATATCTAAATATTAGAAATACTTTTGATACTTTAATAGATAAAAATATTGTTCCAATTGTTAATGAAAATGATGTAATTTCTGTTGATGAGATAAAATTTGGAGATAATGATACTTTGTCTGCAATTGTTTCTACAATAATTGATGCAGATTTACTTATAATTTTAACAACTACAGATGGAGTTTATGATAAAGACCCATTTTTCAATAAAGATGCAAAAAGAATAAAAATTGTTGAACCATATGATGAAAAGATTTATTCATATATTGAAAAAACAAAAACATCCCTTGGAACAGGCGGGATGGAAACGAAAATAAATGCTGCAAAAATTGCAACAAGAGTTGGAGTAAAAGTAGTAATAGGGAGTGGTTTAAATTCTTTTGATACAATTAAAGGAGTTATTGAAGGAAAAGATATTGGTACAACATTTATACCAATAAAAAAACATCTTGAAGCAAGGAAGAGATGGATTCTATATGCATTAAAACCTGAAGGTATATTAACAATTGATAAAGGCGCTGAGGATGCAATTTTAAATAAAGGAAAAAGCTTACTTCTTCCAGGGATAATAAAAATTGAAGGTGACTTTAATGAAAAAGAACCAGTTTTAATAGTTAATGTCGATAATAAGAAAGTTGGTCAGGGCTTAACAAATTTTTCATCAATAACTCTAAAGAATTTAATAAAGAATAAAAGTTTACAAAAAAATCTTAAAGAAGTAATTCATAGAGATAATTTATCTATAATTTAAAAATTTAGGAGGAAAAGATGGCGTTAGATGAACTTAAATGGAAGAAAAAAAATGTCTGGGAGATTTATTCAGAAGAAAAGATTGAAAATTTATCAAAAAACTACTCAAAATTTTTAACAGAAGCAAAAGTAGAAAGAGAAATTGTTTTAAAGGTTGAAAAGATTTTAAAAGAGAATGGTTTTAAAGACATTGATGAAGGAATAGAAGGAGACAAGTTTTATAAAAAAATAAAAAACAAGTCCATTTTAATTATAAAAAAAGGTAAAAAGGATATCAAAGAGGGATTTAATCTTATTACTGCACATGTTGATTCTCCAAGAATAGATTTAAAACAGAATCCCCTTTATGAAGATACAAATCTTGCATTCTTTGAGACACACTATTATGGTGGAATCAAAAAATATCAGTGGGTATCAATTCCATTATCTTTGAAAGGTGTAGTTATTGATAAAGACGGGAAAACAATTTTTATGGATAGTGAAAAAGATGGAATAATATTTTCAATTACAGATCTTTTACCACATCTTGCAAAAAAACAATATGAGAAAAAGTTATCTGAAGCAATTGAGGGAGAAAATCTTAATGTTTTAATAGGTTCAAAGCCAGAAAAAGATGAAAAAGATGATAAAGTGAAAAGTTATATTTTGAAATTATTAAATGTGAAATACGGAATTAATGAAGAGGATTTTGTTTCAAGTGAATTATCTTTAGTTCCATACGGAGATACTAAAGAGATTGGATTTGATAAAAGTTTGTTGCTTGGTTATGGTCATGATGATAGATCATGTGCCTTAACTGCTTTTTATGCAATTTTAGATTCAGAAATATCTGAAAAGTGGAGTCTTGTTTATTTAATTGATAAAGAAGAAATTGGCTCTGAAGGAAATACTTCTGCTCAATCAATGATTTTTGATGAAGTTTTACTCAATTTCGTTGACGGCTATAAAGATTTAATAAGTATATACACCAAATCATCAGTTCTATCTGGAGATGTAAACGCAGGTTTTGATCCGAACTATAAAGAGGTTTTTGAACCAAAAAATGCTGCTTATATAAACAATGGAGTTGTAATGACAAAATTTACTGGAAGGGGAGGTAAATATGAATCAAATGATGCTTCTGCAGAATTTGTAGGAAAGGTAAGAAATTTATTTAATGAAAATGATGTTGTCTGGCAAACTGCAGAACTTGGAAAAGTAGATGAAGGTGGTGGAGGAACAGTTGCTCTATTTTTTGCAAGAAAAGGGATGGATGTTGTTGATGTTGGCCCTGCAGTTTTATCAATGCATGCTCCATTTGAGATAATTTCAAAAGGTGACCTTTATGCAACTTATCATGCATACAAAGTTTTTTTGGAGAAATTTAAATAATGGAAATAGGAATTATTGGGTTACCAAATTCTGGCAAATCAACACTATTTAAGGCATTAACAGATAATGATGTTTTGATTGATTTATTTCCATTTTCAACTGTTAATCCTAATATTGGAGTTGTCGAAGTTCCTGATGAAAGAATAAAAAAGATTAGTGAGTTTGTAAATCCAAAAAAAATAATTCCTGCAACGATAGAATTTATAGATCTTGCTGGTCTTGTAAAAGGAGCAAGTAAAGGAGAGGGACTTGGAAACAAGTTCCTCTCAGAAACAAGAAGAGCAGATTCTCTTCTTGAAGTTGTAAGATGTTTTGAAGATAGCAGGATTCCTCATGTAGAAGGAAAATTAGATCCAATAAATGATATTGAGATTATTCATCTTGAAATTGCAATATCTGATTTTGAAATAATTCAAAAAAATCTTGAAAAAATAGAACATTCCTATAAATCAGGTATAAAAGAACTTAAAAATGAATATGAGGCATTAAAATTTGCAAAAGAGAATTTAAATAAAGGTTTATGGTTAAATGAAGTTAATTTTCCAAAAGAGTTTTCAGAATTTTATAAAAAATATAATCTTTTAACAATAAAACCACTAACAATAATTGCTAATGTTAATGAAGAATATTTTATTGGAGAAGAGTCAGAACTTGTTAAAAACTTCATCGAATATTGCAAAAATAAAAATTATAAATATATAATTGCTTCTTTAAAATTAGAACTCGAGATAAAAAATCTTAATGAGGATGAGAGAGAATCATTTTTAAAGGAATTAAATTTAAAAGAGATGATTTTAAATACAATTATTAGAGAATCATACAAAAATCTTGATTTAATAACATTTTTTACAATTGCCAATGATATACTTGAAGCGCATCCAATTAAGAAAGGTACTTTAGCGCCACAGGCAGCAGGAAAAATTCATACTGATTTTGAAAAAGGTTTTATAAAAGCAGAAATTTTTAATTTTCAGGATTTATTAAGAGTTAAATCTATACATGAATTAAAAGAAAAGGGTTTAATAAAAATTGAAGGTAAAGAATATGAAATAAAAGATGGTGATATAGTTTATTTTAAATTTAATATTTAGTTTATTTTTTACAATTTTCACAAATTCCATAAATTTCAATTATATAAAAAAGCGGATCAAAAGTTTTTAAACTATTTTTAATATCAAGTGTTTCAAACAATTTATGAATTTCTGGTGCCTTAATCTCTTTAATTTTTCCGCAGTTACTACATATTAAATGAATGTGAGGTTCTTTAAAAATTTCATAACTCATATGTCTTTTTGAAAAAGATGTTCCTTTTACAACTCCTGTTTTTTCAAGAATTGAAAGTGTTCTATAAATTGTTGTTAAACTTACCCCTTTTGTTTTTAATTTATTATATATATCAAGTGCAGAAAAATGTTTACCCTTGTTTTTCAAAAGAAAATCAAAAACTTCTTTTCTCCCTTTAGTTTTTCTTAGACCTGAATTGTATAGTATCTTTTCAATCAAATTTTCTTAAATCCTCCTTTAAAAATTTACTAAATAGATAGATTGTATTATACACCAATTTTTTTCTTATTTCTTCTCTATTTCCCTTTATATTAAATTTTTTAATTAAAATGTTCCCTTTAGAAGAAATGGTTAGAAAAATTAATCCTATTGATTTATTCTCAGACGGAACTGGGCCAAGATTTCCAGTAATTGATATTCCATAATCAGTTGAAAATTTCTTTAAAACATTATTTGCCATATCAATTGATACTTCTTTACTAACAGCGCCATAATTTTTTAAAATGTTTTCATCAATTCCTAAAATTTCTTTTTTGATTTCATTAGTATATGTTACTACTGAACCTTTAAAAAAGTTTGATGAACCAGGTAAATAAGTAAAAAGATATGAGAGATAACCACCAGAACATGATTCAGCAATACTTAATGTTTTTTTATTATTTATCATCAACCTTTTAATATCAATCAAATTTTTAATCAATATTTTATGACTCAAAGTAGAGTTTTGATATTTCACTACCAAGTTTTGCATTATTCAAAATTAAAGATTTATTTGCCTTTATGGTTTTTCCATTAGATTTTTTATGAAGAGAGTTTAGAATAAAAGGTGTTACATCTTTACCAGTTATTTTTTTCTTCTTTAAATCTTTTTCAATCTCTTTCATAATTTCCTCAAATTCATATTTATCAAATTCATCTTCTTTAGATATAGGATTTACAATTAAAACAGATGAATCACTAAAATATTCCCAGTGATGTAAAAAATTAACGAGTTTATTTATGTCATAGAAACTGTAGTTTAAATTAATATCGGTTTCCCTATAATAAAATCCAGGAAGTTTATCAGTATTATATCCAATAACAGTAACTCCGAGAGTTTCTAAGTATTCCCATGTTTTTTTAATATCAAGAATAGATTTAAAGCCAGATGTTATAACAACTGTTTTATATTTTGATAGAGCAATTAAATCTGATGAAATATCAAATGAAACATCAAAATTTCTATGAATACCACCAAGTCCTCCTGATGCAAGGAATTTTAAATCTAAATGATTCATAACAAAAAGCATTCCAGAAATAGTAAGAGCACCATTACTATTTGTTGATAAAATATATGTAATATCTCTCATATTTGCTTTTAAGATATCTTTACTTTTAGAGAAGAATTCAAAATCTTCTTCTTTAAAACCAATTAAAATTTTTCCATTTTTTATTCCTATTGTTAAAGGAACAACACCATTTTTTCTTGTTATATCCTCTGCTTTTTTTGCAACTTCTAAATTATCTGGGTAAGGAAAACCAAAGGAAATAAGAGTTGTTTCAAAACATAGATGAGGATAGCATGATCCTTTGAATTCCTCTGAAAATATAAATGTCTCTTTATTATAATTTTTCACCTTTTTCATATGGAACTCCATCTGCAGCAGGAGGTGTTGCTCTTCCAACAAATCCTGCGAGAATTAGTATTGTCAAGAAATATGGTAGTGCCAAGAAAAAACCTCTTGGTATTATTTTTAAGACATCTGGTGCATATGTTTGAATAAATATTTGAACCACATTAGCAAGAGTAAAAAAGAGTGCTGCTAAAAGCGTTCCAATTGGTTTCCATTTTCCAAAAATCATTGCAGCAAGAGCGATAAATCCTAAACCAGCAGGCATATGGTTATCAAATAGGTCAAGTTGACCAATTGACATAGATGCACCAGCAATTGCAGCAAATATACCTGACATGATTACAGCAAAATATCTTACTTTGTAAACATCAACGCCAAGAGTATCTGCTGCTTTTGGATGTTCTCCAACTGCTCTATGTCTCAATCCCCAGTGTGTATGGTAGAGATAAAAATGAACAACAAATGGAAGTATTAATGCTAACCATACAAAAATATTCATAACTTGAAATAATTCACCAACTATTGGAATTTTAGTAAGAATCGGTATAAATGGTTTTCCCATAAAAGAGTTAACAGATGGTGAATGCCCTGTAGTGTTAAAATACCTTTCAAGGAAAAAGGTCATACCGCCAAGAGCAAAAACATTTATTGCAACTGCTGAAACAATCTGATTTCCTTTTAGTGATATTGATATATATCCATGCAAAAGTCCTGCTAAAATTCCAATAATTATTGCAAGTAAAATTCCTATCCATGGATTTCCAGCAAGTGGATCTCTCCCACCAAGAATTGGGTCAAATTTAGTGGATGAAATATATGCTCCAAAAACAGAAAAGAAACCACCCATTCTCATCATACCTTCAAGTGCTATATTAGTTACTCCTGCGCTTTCACTTATTACACCACCTAATCCTGCAATTATAATTGGTGTTGCAAATTGGAGCATGGATGATAGAAAAGATATAATAATTTTAATAACTTCCATCCTGAGCCTCCCTGGTTTTTATTACTTTTTTTTCACCAATTAAGAAAAGGAGATATTTAATCCCTGATTGTCCTGCTACAAATATAGTTGCTACACCTTGAATTATATCAGCAAAAGTTTTATGAATGCCTATTAATTGCATACCTGTTGCTCCTGCCCTTAAAAGTCCAAAAAATATTGCAGCAATAAATGTACCAACTGGGGTTGTATTACCAATCAAAGACATTGTTATTCCATCGAATCCATAACCTGGTCTAAAAACTCCAGGATACCTACCCTCGGTTCCCAAAATCATACAAGCGCCACTTATTCCTGAAAGTGCACCTGCAATAAACATTGAAATAATCATTGTTTTTGAAGTATTTATTCCAGCATATCTTGCTGCTTCTATATTTAAACCTGTTGCTTTAATTTCATATCCCAGAATTGTTTTATTTATTATTATATAGACTATAATTACAGCAATTATTGCAATAAAAATTGAAGCATTCAATCTTGTACCTGAAAATAGAGGTTTTAATCTTGATGAGTCTGTCACATAGGGTGTACCTGCTAAAACAGCCTGAGGATTATATCTTAAAATATTAAACGGACCAACAACAATCCAATTTTCAACAAGATGAATTGCAATCCAATTTAACATTATAGTTGTGATAACTTCATGTACACCTCTCTTTATTTTTAACCAGGCAGCGAATGCACCGTAAAGTCCTGATGAGATACCAACAATTATAAGAATTAATGGAATTCCTACGATTGGGGGTAAATTGAATTTAAAACCAAAATAAGCAGCAACAATCGCTCCAACTATAAATTGTCCTTCTGCTCCGATATTAAATAATCCAGCCTTAAAAGCAACTGTTACTGAAAGACCGGTTAATGTTAATATTGCTCCTTTTAAAATTCCTTCTCCTGCTTGTTTTAAGGACAGAAATTCTTTTAAGGAACTACCAAGAGCGCCTTGGAAAAGAAGTTTATATGCTGCAATAGGACTTTTGCCTGTCATTTTTATCATTATTGCTGCAACAAAAAATGCAATTATTATTGAGATAATTGGAACAAGAAATGTTGAAATATCTTCTTTTTTTGCATTCCACCAGTTAAGTACTTTATTTATATTATCAAATGCAAAATTTTTCATCAAACCACCTCTTTTTTATCATACCTTTTAAGGCCAAGCATAAGGAGTCCCAATTCTTCTTCTGTTGCTTCTTGTTGTGACAATTCACCAACTATTTCACCATTAAATAAAACAGCAATTCTATCTGATAACATCATTACTTCTTCAAGTTCAAGAGAGATTAAGAGAACTGCTTTTCCTGAATCTCTTTGTTCTACAAGTTTTTTATGTACAAATTCAGTTGCTCCAACATCCAGACCTCTTGTTGGTTGTGATGCAACAAGAACATCTGGATCATAAGATACCTCTCTTGCTACAATTACTTTTTGTTGGTTTCCTCCTGATAGTGAATCAACTTTTAAATTAGGATTCCTTGGCCTTATATCATACTCCTCAACTTTATTAGAACTGAAAACCTTTATATAACCACTATTTAAAAAATTGCCCTTTTTAAAATTTTTTTCTCTCTGTCTACCCAAAAAGAGGTTATAAGATACACTGAATGGTAAAATAAGACCTCTAACTCTTCTATCTTCAGGAATATATGCAAAGCCATTTTTTCTAAAAAACCATGGATCAAAATTACTTATTTCTTTACCATTAATCAATATTTTTCCACTATGTATTGGTCTTAATCCATTTAATGCTTCTACAAGTTCTTTTTGTCCATTTCCTTCAACTCCAGCAATTCCAAGTATCTCATATCTTCTTAGTTTAAAATTTATACCTCTTATAGCAGGAATACCTTTATCACTCATTATAACAAGATCTCTTACTTCAAGTATAGGTTCGCCAGGTTCTTTTTCTTTTTTAGGCACTTCGAGAACAACATCTCTTCCAACCATAAGTCTCGCAAGTTCCCTTTCATTAGTTTCTTCTTTATTTTTGATACCCATAACTTTTCCATTTTTTAATACACAAATTCTATCTGCAATTTCAAGAACTTCTTTTAATTTATGTGATATGAAAACGATTGTCTTATTATCTTTTTTTAATGCATTTATTGTTTCAAAAAGTTCTTTTGTTTCCTGTGGAGTTAAAACTGCTGTTGGTTCATCAAGAATTAAAATTTCTGCTCCTCTGAAAAGAACTTTCAAAATTTCAACTCTTTGCTGGATTCCTACAGGAAGATTTCCTACTACCTCCTTTGGATCAACTTTAAGTCCATATTGTTCTGAAATTTTCTTTACCTCTTCGATACCCTTTTTTCTATCAAGAACTATGCCATTTTTTATAAATTCATTTCCAAGGATTATATTTTCATAAACTGTGAATATTGGAACAAGCATAAAATGTTGGTGAACCATTCCTATTCCAAGATCAATTGCTTTTTTTGGTGTATTATGAAAAACTTTTTTCCCATTAATATAGATTTCACCACTATTTGGAGTGTACAAACCATATATTATATTCATTAGAGTTGTTTTACCAGCGCCATTTTCACCAACAATTGCAAAAACTTCTCCCTTTTTTATTTGCAAGGAGATATTATCATTTGCTAAAACCCCGGGGAAAAATTTTGTAATATTTTTTAATTCAATTGCATATTCCAAATTTTCCTCCTGTTTAAAAAAAAAGGGTGGGGATGGGTTCCCCACCCAATATTTTCTCTTTAAATATTTTTATGGGAGAGTAGGAGGAACAAATTTTTCAAATGGATCTTTTTCATCTGGTACTACAATTTGACCATTAGCAATCATATTCTTAAGTGTTTCAACTTTTGCAAGTACATCAGCAGGTATTATATTCTTTGTGTATTTTAGAGGTGATATACCAACTCCACCTTCTTTCACACCAAGAGATACAATACCAGATTTGAATGTGCCTTCTACTACAGATTGAATTGATAACCATACTGCATAATCAACATGCTTTATCATTGAGGTTAATACTCTTCCTGGTGCCATATAATCCTGGTCAGAGTCAACTCCAACTGCAAAATAACCTTCTCCTCTTGCTTGAGCCTCTTTAATTACACCAATACCACATGCACCTGAAGCATGATAAACGATATCAGCACCAGCATCGAATTGCTGTTTTGCAATTTTTTGTCCATCATCAGCACTTGTGAAGTTTCCAGTGTAACCACTTAAAACTTTTGCTTTAGGATTAACTGTTTTAACTCCTGCTCTATAACCATATTCAAATTTATGAATAATGTAAAGATCCATACCACCAACAAATCCAACAATGTTCTTTTTTGTCATTTGACCAACTAATGCGCCAACTAAGAAAGAACCTTCTTGCTCTTTGAATGTATAACATACAACATTTGAAGGAGCGGGATCAATAACTCCATCAATTAACATAAAATATGTATTTGGATATTGTGGTGCAACTTCTTTGATTGCATCTGTTAACATAAAGCCGACTCCAATAACAAGTTTTGCTCCTTCATCAGCAAGTTTCTTTAAATTTGGAACATAATCTTCATTTGCTTTTGATTCAAGAACGAGTGGTTCTATATTAAACTTCTTAATTCCACGACCTACGAGATCTGGCGCTTCATCACTTATTGATTTATTATACTCATCATCTGTCAATGGCTGATAACCAACACCAGCAACCATTTTTAAACCTGCAGCCCAGGCTTCAAGTCCACGAAGTGCAGAATCATTAAATGATTTATCTCCTCTTCCACCAACATCAGTAACCAATCCAATCTTAATTACAGGTGTTAGAGCAACATCTTTTGTTATTGTTTTTCCACCTTCAACTGTTATTTTTTCAGAATAATCTGTATAACCCTTTAATGTGATTTTTAATGTTTGTTCACCCTTTGGCACATCCTTAACTTCATATTTTCCATCACTACCTGTAGTTGCAGTTTTACCACCAATTGCAACTGCTGCTCCTGGTACTGGCTTTCCAGTTGCTTTATCAGTTACAGTTCCAGAAACTATTCCTGTAGTTTTTGCACATCCTGCAAAAACTACGCCAATTAAAAACAATACTAACAAAATTGTTAAAGTTTTTTTCATTTATACCCTCCTTTTAGGTTTGATTTGACTAAAAAATTTTTTATTTAATCTCACCTCCTTTCGTTAAATTATTATATCATATTTTTTGTTTGATAAACAATGTTAGCAATTTTTATTATATGATCGCCTATTCTTTCAAGGTTTGAAATTACATCAAGATAAATAATACCTGCTTCATTAGAGCATATACCATCTTTTAATCTTTCAATGTGATGTTCTCTCATTTCATCTTCATATTCATCAATTTTCTTTTCATTGTTTCTTATCTCTTCAAAATCTACAGAAGAAATATCAAATAATTTTTCTTTAATAATAGAATAATTTTTATAAATTAATTCAAGCATTTTGGATAATTCATTCATAGCATATTTTGAATAAGGAATTCTATCTTCGAGTCTCTGTAATTCTAATTGAGATGTGTTATCAATTAGATCTCCTATTCTTTCAAGTTGAGATGAGATTGTTAATATTTGTGGCACCATTTTTAGTTCCCTTTCTGAAAGATTTAATGAAGCAATCAATGGA
>Ga0078972_1002111_pt1 | contig 68264 bp, 55 predicted proteins | sample YelNatPaOPGAMG01_FD_67568 | JGI IMG/M metagenome (GOLD analysis project Ga0078972, IMG submission 67568) | Hot spring thermophilic microbial communities from Obsidian Pool, Yellowstone National Park, USA - OP-RAMG-01 (SPADES assembly) (version 2) | ecosystem: Environmental > Aquatic > Thermal...
ACGGACGGATTATAGAGCTACTTTTTGCTGGACCAAGGGCCCAGTGCGTCTCAATGCGGCACGAACAGCGGCACGCCCCGCACGAAATCCATCGATTTGGCTAACACCCGCCCGAAGATCGCCCCCCCGAACCGCTCGTGGCACCTCAGCCGGCCGATTTCCGCGTGCGGTCGTCCGCTAACGACGGATTACGGCCATCGACCACGCTTCACCATTTCGACCTCAGGCTCAAGCGCGGCGCCGCCGCGCGGCGGTACTATGTCCTGATCGACAGCCTTTCGCCGGCGCCGCCGCGCCGGGGGCCGCCTATGAGCACCCGCGTCGCATTGCTCGGGGTTTGGACGCCCCAACGCGTTAAGCGCTGGGGTCTGGAGCGGTTGTTTGCAGTCGTTGCGACTGCGTTCGGCGTTCCCGTGCCGGAGCCGGAAACCGGCCGCCTCGCCCAGTTTGCCGCCTTCACGCGCGGCCAGGCCGAGCGCGCGCTTCGCGGCGGCAATCGCGATGCCCAGCGCCTCCTCTACAGCGGCGCGCTAACGCTGGGGCGCGAACTCCGCCGGCGCGCGGGAGCCGGCAGCGTGCGCGCGCGCCTGCGCCTGGCCCGCATCGCGTATCGCTCAATCGGCGTGGATTTCAGAGAAGAGGCCGGCCGCTTCGTCATAGACAGGTGCTATTTCGCACAGTGCTGTCCGGCGCCCGTTTGCGCGCTGATGTCCGCGCTCGACCGCGGGCTTATCGCGGGGATCAGCGGCGGCCGGCCGATCTTCCACGAGCGCGTGAGCGGCTGCGAGTGCTGCCGCGGGTGGTTGGAGACAACCCGATGAAGCGCGCGATCGTGGTCGGAAGCGGCGCCGGGGGCGCTACGGTCGCCAGGGAGCTCGCAGGCCATTTCGACGTGACCGTGCTCGAGGCCGGCGGTGGTTTCCGCCCATATCCGACCGCGATTTCGTGCCTCGAATGGCTCAAGAGCACGCGCCTGCTTTTCAGCGAGCGGCAGATTCAGATGTTCTTCCCGTCCATGCGCGTGCGCAGGGCGGAAGACATGGTGATCGTGACCGGCTCGGGGCTGGGCGGCAGCACCACAATCAGCACCGGCACGGCGGTCCGGCGCGACGCCGGTCTGAAGGCGCTCGGGCTCGATCTGGACGAAGAGTTCGACGAGATCGCGCGCGAAATACCCATAACCACGGAGCACTCAAAAAAATGGCTGCCCGCCACGCGGCGGCTGTTCGAGATCTGCGGCGAAATGCGGCTGGATCCCCAGCCCTCGCCGAAGATGGTCGATCCGGCGGCATGCAGGTTGTGCGGGCGCTGCGTTCTCGGATGCGGTCACGGCGCGAAGTGGGACAGCCGGCGCTACCTCGACGATGCACGTGCGGCGGGCGCACGGGTGCTCACGGGGTGCCCCGTGGAGCGCATCGAGATCAGGAAGGGCGTGGTTCGCGGCGTACACGCGAGATTCGGGCTTATGCGGCGGTTCTTCGCCGCAGACGTGGTCGTGCTGGCGGCGGGCGCCATAGGCACGGCCGCCATTCTGGACAGAACCGGGATTGCGACCGAACCGCGGCTCACCGTGGATCCCGTGCTGTGCATTGCGACCGAGTGGCCGGACGCGCTGCAATGCAGCGAGGTCCCGATGCCTTTTACAGTGGATCGCCCCGGTTACATGATTGCACCGTATTTCGATCTGCTTAGTTTCCTGTTCAACCGCGACTGGCGGTATCCGGCGCGCCACACGCTGGTCCTGATGGTGGAACTGGCCGACGAGAGCGCCGGAACGGCGCTCGGCGACAAGGTTGACAAGAAGCTGGGGGAAACAGACCGCCGCAAGCTCGACGAGGCGCTCGCGCTCGCGCGCGAGATCCTGGACCGCCTTGGAGCGAAGACAAGCGTACTCGGCACCGTTAACGCCGGGCATCCGGCAGGCACCGTGCCGCTGGTCTCCCGCAACGTCCGCCCGCCGGGGCTTCCGGACAACCTGTGGGTGGCGGACGGTTCGCTGCTGCCGCGCGCACCCGGCGCGCCGCAGATACTGACCATAGTCGCACTGGCCAAGCGCGTGGCGAAAACCATCCTCGCAGCCGAGCGCGCCTCGCCCGCGGAGATCGCCGCGCTATAAGCACGTCCTGGACGGTTCCCTGAGCCCCGGCTCCGTCTCTTACAATCAAGTCATGATCCGCACCGCCGCGGAGGCGCTGGATGCCGCCGCCCGCCGTAATCCCGACTACGCCGACGTCCGCGCCGTCGAGACGCGCACGCGCCACGTCTCAACCAAGAACGGAAGGATCAGCGGCCTGTCGAGCTCCGAATCCGCCGGAGCGGGCATTCGTGTCCTCTGCGCGGGAAGCTGGGGTTTCGCCGCCACGGACGACCTCTCTCCCGGCGGCCTCGAGGCCTGCGCCGCGCTCGCGTTCGAGATCGCGCGGGCAAGCGGCCGCGCGCGCAGGCGCCCGGTTGTGCTGGCTCCGGAGGAGAAATACGTGGCCGAGTGGATATCGCCCTGCGCAATCGATCCGTTCGGCGTTTCCGTCGAGGACAATCTCAAGCTGCTGCTCGCCGTCGATGACGAGTTGCGGCGCGAACAGGGCGTTACGCTGGCCGAGACCTCGATGGATTTCGTGCGCGAGCGGCAGGCGTTCGTATCCACGCTCGGCAGCCGCATCGACCAGACTCGTACGTGGTCCGGCGGCGGCTATAGCGCAACCAGCTTTCGCGGGGACGAGATACAGCGGCGCTCGTATCCGAACTCTTTCGGCGGGCAGTTCCAGCTTAAAGGCTACGAACTCATCGAAGAGCTGAAGCTGGTGGATGCCGCGCCGCGCGTGGCCTCGGAAGCCGCCGCGCTGCACTCGGCCGCGCAGTGCCCCGAAGGCCGCTTCGATCTTGTTCTCGACAGCTCGCAACTCGGGCTGCAAATACACGAATCGATCGGACATCCGGCAGAGCTGGATCGCGTGCTTGGTTCCGAGGCGAACTTCGCCGGCATGAGCTTCCTCACGCTCGACAAGCTGGACAACTTGAAATACGGCTCGGAAATCGTGAACGTCGTTGCCGACGCGCGTCCGGAGCACGGTCCGGGACTCGGAACGTTCGCATTCGATGACGAAGGCGTGCCGGCGCAGCGGACGGACATCATTCGCGGCGGGCTGTTCACAGGCTATCTCATGTCGCGCGAGACGGCGGCGCGCATCGGCAAGCCGCGCTCGAACGGCTGCATGCGGGCGGACGGCTGGGCGCGCGTGCCGATCATCCGCATGACTAACGTCAGCCTGTTGCCGGGCGAGCAGTCCATCGAGGAGGTGTTCGACGCCGACGGCATCTATATGGAGACGAACAAGAGCTGGTCCATCGACGACCGCCGTTACAACTTCCAGTTCGGGTGCGAGATCGGCTGGGAGTTGCGCAACGGCAGACGCGTCCGCATGTTGAAGAACCCCAGCTACAGCGGCGTCTCGACGGAGTTCTGGAACTCGTGTGCGGCCATTGCCGGCCGGGACCACTGGATGCTCTGGGGCACACCGAACTGCGGCAAGGGCCAGCCCGAACAGGTGATAGGAACCGGGCACGGGGCAAGCCCCGCCCGCTTCAGCAACGTGAAGATCGGCTCGGCGTACTCGGGGTGACACATGAGCGAATCGGAAATCCTCACGCGCAATGAGTGCCGGCGTTTGTTCGACATTGCGTGGAGCGCGGCGAGGCAGGCGGGCGCGGGCGAACTCGAGATGCTGGCGGGCGCACACGCCTATGCGCTGACGCGCTTTGCGGAGAACACGATCCATCAGAACGTCTGCGAACGTCGGCGAACTGTCTCGATTCGCGCCGTGGTGGACCGCCGCACTGCGCGCGCGTCCACGAACCGGCTCGACGAGCCCGGTATCCGCGAGGCAGCCGGGCGCGCGGTTGCGCTTGCGAAGGCCCAGGAGCCGGATCCCGAACTGCTTCCCGTGGCCGCGCCGGCGGAGTATCGCGACGTGGACCGCTTCTCCCCCTCGACCGCGCAACTGACGCCGGCCGAGCGGGCGGAGGCCATCGCAGGCGCCATTGAAATCGCGGAGGAGGCATCGCAGACCGCGGCGGGTGTTTACTCGAGCGGGGAATCGGTTGAGGCGCTGGTCAACTCGCGCGGCGCGTTCGGTTATTACTTCGACACGAACGCGACGTTCTCGGTGACTATGATGCTCCCGGACAGTTCCGGCTGGGCCAAGGCGAGCAAACCTGACTGCAATATCATCGATCCGGCCGCGCTCGCCCGCCGCGCCTCGGAAAAGGCCAAAGCGTCGGAGAAGCCGTTCGAGATCGCGCCCGGGCGGTACACGGTTATCCTCGAGCCCGCCGCGGTGCAGGATCTGCTGGGGCAGATGTTTCCGGACTTCAGCGCCACGGCAATCCGGGACCGCCGCAGCTTCCTGAATGAGCGCCTCGGGCAGAGAATATTCGGCGGCAACATCGTGATCGTGGACGACGTGTATCACCCCATGCAGTCCGGCCCGCCGTTCGACGGCGAGGGTGTGCCGCGGCGCATTCTCTCGCTGGTCCAGAACGGCGTCGTGCGCGACATCCCGTACTCGCGCCTCGCGGCGTCGCGCACCGGAGTGGAGCCGACCGGGCATGGATTCCCGGTTCCGAACGAGATGGGCGAGGCGCCGGAGAATATCGTCTTCGAGGGCGGCACGTCCAGCCTGGAAGATCTCATCGCATCCACGCCGCGGGGGGTGCTGGTCACGCGCGTGTGGTACGTCCGGGAGGTCGACCCGTACGAGAAGATCATGACCGGCCTCACGCGCGACGGCACGTTCCTGATCGAAGATGGGCGGGTTGTGGGCGGGCTGCGCAACATGCGCTTCAACGAGAGCCTGATCGACCTTCTCAACAATGTGGAAGACATGACGCCGGCCGAGCGCGCGGCCGGCGAGGAGTCTATCGATATGGTAGTGCCCGCGATGAAGGTCGGCGGGTTCAACTTCACCGAGGTCACGCCGCGCTAGCCTCGTGCTTCTCTTTCCGGCTGGTGGAACCGGAATGACGCGCCCGCCGGGTACGATGGAAGCGGCGGACAGCGCTCTCATGAAGAACATCATCGTAGGCACGGCCGGCCACATAGATCACGGCAAGACCGCGCTCGTTCGCGCGCTCACCGGCATCGACACGGACCGGCTGCAAGAAGAGAAGCGCCGCGGCATCTCCATAGACATCGGCTTTGCCCACCTGGAGCTCGCGCCCGATATCCGCATAGGTTTCGTGGACGTGCCCGGGCACGAGCGCTTTGTGAAGAACATGCTCGCCGGCGCGGGCGGCATCGATCTGGTGCTGCTCGTGATCGCGGCGGACGAGTCCATCAAGCCGCAGACGCGCGAGCACTTCGAAATCTGCCGCCTCCTCGGCATCCGGAACGGCCTTATCGCGATCACGAAAGCGGACCTGGTGGAGCCGGACGTCATCGCCCTGGTGCGCCTGGAAGTCCAGGAGTTCGTGAAAGGCTCGTTCCTGGACGGCGCGCCGGTTGTCGCGACCAGCGCGGCGACGGGCGCGGGGCTCGAAGAATTGCGCGCGCGGCTGCTCGAACTGGCGCGCGCCGTTCCGGCGAAAGACGTGTCGCGGCCGTTCCGATTGCCCATCGACCGCGCATTCACGATTCACGGCTTCGGCACGGTGCTTACGGGAACGCTGATCGCGGGCTCGGTGGCGCGCGAAGACGAGGTGGAACTGCACCCCAGAGGACTCCGGCTGCGCGTGCGCGGCATACAGGTACACGGCGCGCCCGCCGGACGCGCGTACGCGGGGCAGCGGACGGCGCTTAACGTGACCGGCATCGAGGCTTCGGAGGTGCGGCGCGGCACGGTGCTCACCGCGCCCGGTTTGTTCCGCGCCGTGGATCGAATCGACTGCCGCCTCGAGCTGCTCGCATCTGCAAAGCCGTTGAAGCAGCGCGCCCCGGTGCACTTCCATACCGGGACGGCGGAGGTTGAAGCTGAAGTGCGGCTTATCGGCGCCGCGCAACTGCCGCCGGGAGGCTCCGGGTACGCGCGCATTGCGCTGCGCGAGCGCGTGCTGGTCCTGCCGGGCGACAGGTTCATCATCCGCATGTTCTCGCCCGTCGTCACGATCGGCGGCGGCATTGTTGTGGACATCCAGCCGCCGCGCGCCGATTCGCCAGAGCGCCTTGCGGCGCTCGAACGCGGCTCGACCGCGGAGCGCGCCGCGCTGCTGGCGCGCGAATCGCGGTACGGCATGGGTCTTCCGGAACTCGTCGCGCGGACGGGGCTCCCGGCGGCGGAACTCGAGCCGTTTGCGACGCTGCGGCAGCCGCAGACATGGTTCATCGATCCGGAACGGCTGCGAACGCTCGCCGCGCGCGTGCGCGAGGTGCTGCGGGATTTCCACGCGCGGCGCCCGCTCGCGCCCGGCATGCCGAAAGAGGCGCTGCGCGCCGCGGTCATGCCCGCGGCCGCTCACGGCGCCGGATACGCCCCGCCGCCCTTCCTCCTCAATGCTCTGCTCGGCGGCGACGTTATCGCCGAGGGCGAGACGGTGCGCCTCGCCGCGCACCGCGTCGTGCTGAAGCAGGAGGAGGAGCGCGCCGCCGAGGCCATCGAGCGCGTATTCTACGAGGCCGGCCTCACGGCGCCGTCGCTCGCCGAGGCGCTGGCGAAATCGGGCATCGAGAAGGCCCGGTCACGCACCGTTCTTCAGATGCTGCTTAAGAAGGGCACGCTCGTGCGCGTCGCCGAAGAACTCGTGTTCCACCGCGCCGCCATCGATGCCCTCGTCGAGCGGCTGTCCGCTCTGAAGGGCCGGAAGATTACCGTCGCGGAGTTCAAGGATTTCGCGGGCGTCTCGCGCAAGTACGCCATTCCTCTGCTCGAATACCTGGACCGCTCCCGCCTCACGCGCCGTGAGGGAGACTTGCGCATCGTGCTCTGATATACTCAGCTACGCGGCGAGGAGTTTTGGGAAGGCGGTGAAAGTCCGCCACTGCCCCGCAACTGTAAGCGACGCTCTATCGGCCGCGCGGTCACTGCCCTTACGGGCCGGGAAGGCCGCGCACGAATGCCGGGTCGCGAGTCAGGAGACCTGCTCCCCGCTCGATGAGTAAACACCGTTCCGAGGGAGAACGTCTCATGCTCCGCTGTTCGCTTGTTCTCTTCACAAGCTCTTTCTGTTTCGCCGCCGTTCACGGCACGGTTGTCGACCCCGCCGGCCGTCCCGTCCGCGGCGCCACTGTAACCTGCGCCGGCCGAAGGGCCGAAACCGATGTCGAAGGGCGGTTTGCAATCGAAGGCGCGGACCGCTGCGAGGCGAGCGTCGCTGCCGGCGGGTTTGAAACGCAACACGTCCGGCTTGGCGCGGAACCGGCGCGCATTGAGCTTGCGCTGGCGCGGCTGAGCGAAGTCGTCGTAGTCTCGGCAACGCGGCGCGAGAGCACCGTCGAGGAAGCCGGCGTCTCGGCCACCGTGTTCACACGCGAAGACCTCGAGGTGCGCGAAGCGCCGCTCGTTGCAGATGTGCTTCGCGAGGCGCCCGGCCTCCAGGTGGCGCGCTACGGGCGCCTGGGCAGTCTCACGCAGGTGTACACGCGCGGCGGCCAGCGCACAGGCGCGCTGGTGATGATCGACGGCATCCCGGTGAACGACCCGGGCGGCGAGGTGAACCTTGCCGGTCTGGCGGCGACCGGGCTCGACCGGATCGAGGTGATCCGCGGGCCCGAAAGCGCGCTGTTCGGCGCCGAGGCATCGTCGGGAGTCATTCAGCTTTTCACCGGGCGCGGCGACCCCGAAAACCGGCGGCCGCGGGGCTCGATTTCCTACGAGCGCGGCAGTTTCGCAACGGACCGCTGGACCGCTTCGCTCGCGGGCGGGACCGGTTCGCGGGTGGATTATATGCTCGCCGCCGAACAGCTTCACACCGCCGGCGAGTACGCGAACGACTGGTTCCGCGACACGAGCGGGACGGCGAACGCCGGCGTGCGGCTCGCGCCTGAGACCGGGATTCGCGGCATCGTTCGCGCGTTCGATGCATTCGCGGGCGTTCCGAACCAGGTGGCCTACGGTATTCACGACCTCGATGCCCGCGAGGCCACGCGCGACTATCTGGCCGGTTTCCGCTTTGACGATGTTCGCGGCGCCAGGTTTGTGCAGCGGGCTTCGGTGTCGTACCACCGCTCCTGGGACCTGTTCACCGATAATCTCAACGACGGCCCGTTCGACGTCTCGGCGCTTGTACGCGATGTGGGCGGCCGCGTGTACCTGGTGCGAGTGGGGGCGGTGCAGGCGCTGCCCGGGACGCGTCTGGTGGAAAATTTCGTCACCCTGTGGGGCTGGACGCCCTATCTTTCGCTCAGTTCGCGCAAGAGCGCGGATTACCAGGGCACGCTCACGCACGCGGGCGGCGCAACCGTGTTCGGATACGAGTACGAGCGCCAGCGCGGCGACATCACCGGCCGCGACGTCGCGCGCGACAACCACGGCTTGTTCGTTCACGAGCAGCGCGCCATCGCGGGGCGGCTATTCCTATCCGGCGGCTTGCGTGTGGAGCACAGTTCCGCTTTCGGGGCGAAGATCGCGCCGCGCGGCGCGGCCAGCTTCCGCCTGACGCAGGCCACCTTTGTGCGTTTCGGCGGCGGCGTTGGAATCACCGAGCCGAGCCTGCTCCAGAACTACGCGAACGACTCCTTTAGTGTCGGAAACCCGAACCTCCGGCCGGAACGGACAGCGAGCGTGGAAGCGGGCATCGCGCGCGACTGGTTGTCGCGGCGGCTGCGCACTGAAGTTTCGGCGTTCAGCAACTCGTTCCGCGACCTGATCGTCTTTTACCCGCTGCCTTGGCCGGAGCCGGCTACGTGGCGCAACATCGAGGCCTCTCTCGCGCGCGGCTTGGAGGTGACCGCCCGCGCGCGGCTGCCGCACGCGGTGGCCGTATCGGGGCAGTACACGCGCCTGTGGACCCGCATCACGGCCTCCAGTACGCCCGATTCACCGTTCACCGGACTGGGCCGCGAGCTGGCGCGCCGTCCGGGCAACTCGGGCTCCGTATCCGTTTCGCTCGCGCCGCGCCGTTGGAGCGTGAATGCGGGCGCGGTTTTCGTGGGCGAGCGCCAGGACAGCGATTACGTCTTCGGCATCACGCGCAACCCCGGCTACCAGACGGTGTACGCGAGCGGCAGCGTGCGGCTCTCGCGCAACTTGAGCCCGTACGCGCGCGTCGAAAACCTGTTGAACCAGCGGTATCAGGAAGTGCTCGGCTATCCCGCGCAGTCGCGTGCAATCTACGGGGGGTTGAGGCTCCGATGGTAGTGCGTTCTGCGAGGCTCGGCGCGCTCGCGGCGTATGTCTGCGCTGCCGCTCTCGCCGCTCAACCCGCCCGCATTGTCTCAACGTCGCCGGGCATTACGGAGATTCTTTACGCACTCGGCCTTGGCAATCGTGTCGTCGGCGTCACAACCTACTGCCACTATCCGCCGGACGCCATGAAGAAGCCGAAGGTCGGCGATTTTCTGAATCCGAATCTGGAGGCGATCGCCGGTCTGAGGCCGGACCTCATCATTACCGAGTCGACCGGCGTGCGCGCTTCCGTCCAACTGAACCTGCCGTCGCTCGATGTACGGGACGGCTCGGTGGCGGAGATTTACGGCGCCATCACCGCAATCGGCCGCGCCGCGGGTGTCCCGGACCGCGCGGCGGCGCTCGTCGCGCGTATTCGCGGCGAGCTCGATGCCGTCCGCGCCCGCGCGGCAAAACTGCCGCACCCGCGCGTGATGTTCGTTGCAGGCCGCACGCCGGGCCGCGTTGAGGACATCGTCGTCGCCGGACGCGGCTCTCATCTTGACGAGCTGATCGGCATCGCGGGCGGCGAGAACATCTTTCACGACACGGCGTCCCCCTACTCCCGCATCTCGCTCGAGTCTTTGATGGCGCGCAACCCGGAAGTTATCATCGACATGGGCGAGATGGCGGACACCATGGGAGTGACGGACGGGCAGAAGCGGGTTGTGGCTGCGACGTGGGCCGGACGGATGCCCGGCCTGGCAGCCGTGCAGAACAGGCGCGTGTACGCTGTCGCATCGGACATATACGTCGTGCCGGGGCCGCGCATCGTCGAAGCGGCGCGCGAGTTCGCGCGGATGCTGCATCCCGGGGCGGGCTTTTAGATGTTCCGGCTTACCGGCGTAGGCATGCGTTACGATGCGGCGGCCGTCCTGGCCGGCATTTCGTTCGAGATCGCCGGGCCGCAGTTCGTAGCGCTGGTCGGCCCGAACGGCGCGGGCAAATCGACGCTGCTCTCCATCATGGCGGGCCTGATCGGAGGCTACTCCGGCGGCTGCGAGTATCGCGGGGCAGAGGTCCGCAACTGGGACCGGAAGGCCTTCGCGAGGGAGGTGTCGTTCGTTCCGCAATCCGTAAGAGTTGAGTTCCCCTTCACCGCCGAGCAGGTTGTGCTGATGGGCCGGACGCCGCACTGCGCGGGGCTGTTCGAGGCTCCGGGAGACCGCGAAGCCGCCGAAAAGGCAATGCACGCGACGGGGACAGCCGGTTTCCGCTCGCGCGATTTTCGTTCGCTCAGCGGGGGCGAACGCCAGCTCGTCGTGCTCGCGAGCGCGATCGCGCAGGAGCCGCGCGCCCTGCTGCTGGACGAGCCAGCGGCGTTTCTCGACATCCGCCACCAGCTCGCGATCTACTCGCTGTTGGCCGATTTGCGCCGCGCTGGAACCCTAGTCGTCGCCGTCACGCACGATTTGAACCTTGCGGCCACCTACGCGGACCGCGTCATCGCGCTTTATGCCGGCCGTATTTTTGCCGACGCGAAACCGGCCGAGGTGCTGGCGCCATCGGGCATCCAGAGCGTTTTCGGCGTTTCGAGCGAGATGCACCTCCGCCCCGGCGGCAAGCCCTGGATCGTGTATGAGGAGTGAGGGCGGCGGCGCGGCACGGTTCTGGCCGGCCATAGCGATCTCGGCGGGGGTCGCGCTCGCGGCGCTCTGTATGACGCCGCTCATCGGTTCCACCTCGATCGACCTCGGGCGCGCATTCGCGGGCCAGTCGCCGTACTACGAAATCCTGTTCCTGACGCGGCTGCCGCGGGTGCTGCTGGCGCTTCTGGCCGGCGGCGTTCTGGCCTCGGCCGGAGTGCTGTTTCAGGCGCTGCTGCGCGATTCGCTCGCCACTCCGTACACGCTCGGCGTCTCGAGCGGAGCCTCGCTCGGCGCCGTACTTGCGATCAGCTTCGGGTGGCGCGAAATAGCGCATTTGCCGGCGGTGTGGGCCGCAGCCGGCGCGGGCGCCGGACTAGTGCTGTTCATAGTGCTCGGCATCGCTTCCGAGGGCCGCCGTATGAGTTCATTCACCTTGCTTCTGGCGGGGATATCGATAAACACCATCTGCCTGGCGCTGATCCTGTTTCTACAGTACACGGCGCGCTTCGCGCAGAGCTTCGCCATCGTGCGCTGGCTCATGGGCGGGCTCGAATCTGTGAGTTACGGGGTAATCGCGGCGCTCGCGGCCATAACGCTGCCCGTGGTGGGCTACGTTTTCGCAAAGGCGCGCGAGTGGAACGTGCTGGCCGTAGGCGAGAACTGGGCCATGGCGCGCGGAGTGCCGGTCAACCGGCTCATGCTGGGCGGCTATATTGCAGGATCGCTGATGACGGCGTCGGTGACGGCGCTCACGGGGCCGATCGGCTTCGTCGGCCTCGTCGTACCCCACGCTCTGCGCATCAGGCTGGGCGCCGATCACCGCGTGCTGGTGCCGTGCGCTTTCTTCTGGGGGGCGGCGTTTCTGGCGGTGTGCGATACCATCGCGCGGACGGCGCTGGCGCCCACGGAGCTGCCCGTAGGTGTGGTTACCGCGCTCATCGGGGGCCCCGCATTCATCTGGCTGCTGCGCTCGCGGCGGCGCAGCCTCTGGCTCTAGCTACTCCTTGGGCCGGTTGGCCGTCTGCTGCGCAACACGCTGCCGCATGCTTTCGAGCTGCTGCTTGGCGAGATCCGCGTTGCTGGCGTCCGGCGCCAGTTGCAGGTACGCTTCGATGTGCTCGATGGCTCCGGCCAGATCGCCCTGGTTCGCCAGCGCGAGCCCGAGGATCTGTTCGATCTGGGGATACCGGTGCCCGGGGTCGCGGCGCAGCGCTTCGCGCGCGCTTTTTTCGGCTGCCGCGGGGTTGTGCAGATTCAGGTTGGCGATGGAGTTGAGGAAGTAAGCCTGGGGGAAGTCGATCGGGTTCAACCGCACCATGCGGTCCGTCGTGGCGGCTACCTCCTGCCATTTCTTTTCGCCGGCGTCGAGGTAGGCGAGTTGGAGATAAGGCTTTATGTACTTGGGGTCTGCCTCGAGCGAGCGCGCGTAGGCCTTGCGCGCCGCTTCGATCTGCTTCTGGTGCTGTAGCGAGTAGCCAAGCTCGTACCATGCGGCAGCGTACTTGGGATAGACCGCAACCGCTTTCTCGAGCTCCGTCTGGGCTTTCGGCCACTTCCTGTGGCGGTTCGCCTCCAGACCCTTTTCGAATGCCTTCCGGGCATCCTTGGGCGCCTCGAGGCTGGTAAGGCTGACTACGGTGCCTTCCACGCCGCCGATGCGGTGCAGTACGATGGTCCCGACCTCCGGGTTGTCCAGAGCGTGCCGGCCCGTAAGAATGATGGCATCCGAGCGGAAGCCCGGCAGCACGGCCATTAACTCACATCCGTTCAGCCGGCCATCGGAGCCAAAACCCTGGGGAGTCTGGCCCGGCGCCGACATGCTGCGGCGGGCGGCGGTATCGAACGGGTCGTAATCCGTACCGATGCTCGCATCGGGGAAGAAACGGCTGTTGCGGCCCACTTCAAAGCTGAACCGGCCTTTGGCGTCCGTGTAACCTTCCGGACGTGCAATACCGTTGCACACCCGCTGAATGACAACGCGGTCCGGCGGAGGCGTGCCGTCGTCCATCATCACCCGTCCCGAAAGGTAAATGGGCCGCGGCATTTCCGTAAAGGTGGGTTCCTGCTGCGGCCGCGTGACCTGCGGCACCGGCGTCGGGGTGGGAGTGCGGCCCGGAGTGGGCGAACCGCCCGGCGCCGTTCCCGGCTGTTGCTGGCCTCCGCCTTTTGCCTGGGCCCAGGCGGCTGGAGGGATGATTGCCGCGACGGCACAGATCAACAACGCCAGCCGCGGACCGCGAACAGGCATAGTCTCTAACCCCCCACCGCCATTATGTCACACGCGCTTCCTGGCCCCGTCCCGGTTCATGTTGCGGCTCCAGAGACGGCCTCCGGCTGGTTGGCCCGGTTTCAGAGGTGTTTTGGTGTGGATCTGCTATCGGGCTTCCCGAAGGAGGGGCCCTTCGGCACGAAATCGGGGTAATCGGGCCTGTATAGTTGTGAACCGAGAAAGCTGCTCAGGTCCTCAGGCCGCTCAATGCCGGCCAGACCCCGGTCGAAAATTATCCCGGCGACGGGCTCGGCCGCCGCTATCTCGGTCTGTAGAATATCGGCTTGCGGCGGATACAGCAGCCCGCTGTCGAGTTCGGTCTGGGTAACCTGGCCGGCGACGGCGCGCGCCGCCGCAATGAACATCTCATCGGTGATGCGCCGCGCACGAGTGGCGTAAACCGCCAGGCCGATTGCCGGGAAAATGTACATATTGTTGCCCTGGCTCGGGATGAACGTTTTGTCGCCGTATTCCACCGGAGGAAACTGCACGCCGGCCGCGTACAATGCACGCCCCTCGGACCACTGGTAGGCCTCCTCGGCGGTGCACTCGGCGCGATCGGTCGGATTCGAGTAGGCAAAGATGATTGGGCGCCGGTTTATGCGCGCCATTGTCTCTATTACGCGCCGGTCGAACGCCTTGCCTTTGGTGCTGACGCCGATAATGGCAGTGGGCCGGAGGTCTTCGATGACGGCCAGGAAATCCCGCGATGGCGCGTGCGGGTGCGCGTACGGTTTCTGGAAATCCAGCAGATCCGTGCGGCTCGGCTCGATCAGTCCGTTGATATCGAACAGCGAGATGCGCGATCGGGCCTCGGCTTCGCTTAAACCCTCCATCACCATTGCCGAGACGATCAGATCCGCAATGCCGATTCCGGCGGATCCCGCGCCGAGAAACAGAATGCGCTGATCCCGCAGCTTGCTGCGCGTCACGCGAAGCGCGCTGAGGATGCCCGCCAGCGCCGTGCCCGCCGTGCCCTGAATGTCATCGTTGTAACAGCACACTCGATCGCGGTAGCGCTTGAGCAGCCGCACGGCATCGACGCCGGACCAGTCTTCGAAATGGATGCAGCAGCCGGGGAAAACTTCCTGTAACGCCTCGACGAGTTCTTCGACCAGTTCATCGCGTTCGGCGATGGAAACACGCGGCTGGCGCAATCCGAGATACAGCGGATCGTTCAGCAATCGCTCGTTGTTGGTGCCGAAATCCAGGTGCATTGGGAGCAGATATCGCGGCGGCACGGCGGCGCAGGCCGTGTATAGCTGGAGCTTGCCGATGGGAATGCCCATGCCGTTGGCTCCCAGGTCCCCGAGGCCGAGCACGCGCTCCCCGGAGGTGATGCATATTATCCGAACCTGCCTCTCCGGCCAGTTCCTGAGGACTTCCCTGAGACGGCCCTTTTGGCTGAGCGAAAGGTACATGCCGCGCGGCCTGCGGAAGATGTGGCCGAATCTCCTGCATGCCTCGCCGACGGTCGGCGTGTAGAGGATCGGCAGAAAACGCGGCGGGTCGGACATCACGACCTTGTAGAAAAGAGTCTCGTCGTTATCGAGCAGCGCGATCAGATGGATGTAGCGCTCCAGATCGGTGGGTTTGTAGGAGAGCTGGCGCAGAACCCTTTGCACCTGGATCTCTTCGGAATCGACTCCCTCGGGCAGAAGCCCGGTCAGCCCCAGCGCCTCACGCTCGGCGGCGGTAAAGGCGGTGGACTTGTTGAGCTGTGGATCACGGAGCAGGCGGATGCCGCGTTCCCACATCGGAGTGTTCGCTGCCATGCGGATATCTTTCCTCTCTCGACTGCGTTTTCCCGAGTGCCGCGGGGCCGGACGCCCGTAGCCTGCCTCAAAAATAGCATTCCCGGCGCGATGAATCACATGGCCGGCCGCGCAGAATCCAGGATCGCGGCGGAGCGGCGCAGATGCTGTCCGGGGATTCGAAATAATTGAGAGACACTCTACCGGGCCGCGGCGTCATCCGTCGCCCGTCGCCGCTTCCCGCGCAGACCCCGGCTGGGCGGCCTCCGCGCGTCCACGAACCGCATCGCTGGCAGGCGCCGGCCAGGCTTACGCGCGGCTGCCGCTACGGCTTGTACACCGGCATCACCACGCTCCCGGCGGGGTGCGCGCGCGTATCGGTGTGGCACTCGGCGCAGCGCGCGATCTCCGGCCTGTTTTTCTCCGCCGCTGCTTTCTGGTGGCAGGGTATGCAGCCCAGGTGCATCGCGTTCGCGTACGACGGCGCCGTGTACTGCTTCAGCGGTATCGCCGCCCCGGCGGCCTTAAGGTCCTTGTGGCAACTGGTGCACGCTTTAGCCGTTGCCGCACTGCGCGTTTTGCCGCGGGCATGGCACTCCACGCAGGCCAGCTTCGCGCCCGAGGGCGACGAATGCCAGTCGTGGCGGAACATGCTCGCCGGTTGGTACTCGTCTCGATGGCAACCCGTGCAGCGCGAGTTCAGGTCGCGCGGCATGTTCGCGTGGTGGCACATTGCGCAGGACTTCTTCCCGCCGTACAGCTCCTCGTGGTGCGCGTGCGTGAAGGACGACCCGAATCCGTCGCGGTTGCCGTCTATCCAAAGGATGTCACCGCCGCGCGCCGGCTGCGCCGGCGCCGGCTCCAGGCCCTGGCTGCTTGAGGGTGCGGCAGCCAGGAATGCGAAGCTCGCCGAAGCCGCAAAGACAAACCCAAGCGAGTACAGCGTGCGGCTGGCGATGGCCGGGGTTCCCATCCACGTGTTCGTTATGGGCGCCAGTTCGGGCAGCCGCAGCGGATCTGCTTCGGGGTCGGCCGGCGGCCGCTCCCACACGTTGTACTTCTCGATCATGAACAGGAATACCAGCGCCGCCGCCGAGACGATGGCCGCGCTGACGATGATCTCCGAAGCAGAGGGCGTGTAAAAGCGCCCGCCGCGTCCCATGTGCACCAGGCCGCCCACGTCGATGCGGTTCAGCAGGATGCCGAAAATCCCCATCGATGCGACGGACCACTGCCCGGTTTGCGTATTCCGGACGCGAGGGACAAACAGCAGCGCGGCCGCCGCGCCTATGAGCGCCATTTCCGCCCAGAACAGCATGGCCTGCCACTCGGCGGCCACGGCGTGCCAGAGCGAGCCGCGCACCGCGAGGTCGGCGATGCGCAAGCCCAGGTACAGCAGCAGCACCCATCGCGCCCCCGAGCCGAGCCCGCTGAGCATCCCGGTCTCAGGCCGCCGGCGGTAAATCCATCCGCTTGTGTGACTTTCGAAGGTCACCATCAGCAGCCCCAGCCCGATTGCCGAAATCAGGAACAGCACCGGCAAGAGCGGCGAGTACCACAGAGGATGAAGCCGGGAGGGCATTATCAGAAAGAGCGATCCAAGCGAAGACTGGTGCAGCGTCGAGAGGCCGATTCCGGCGATTACGAACACCAGCCGGTACTTGGTCAGGATCTTGTATACCGGCGCAAAGCGCGGGTACTTTTCCGCCGGCACGGGCAGGAACTCGAGCGCCAGGACCGTGAGGTACAGCATCACGCACCAACCCACTTCGAAAAGCGGCGAGTGCGGATTCCAGAACACGATCATGTGCCAGATGTTCCACGGCAGGCCGAGGTCGAACAGCAGGCCCACGGCAACCGCGATGTAGCCAAGAAAGGCTGTCAGTATCGCCGGGCGCACCACGTGGTGATAGCGCTCCAGCCGGAAGATGTACACGGCCGCTGTCACGGTGAAGCCGCCCGCGGCGAGCGCCACGCCGCTGAGCACGTCGAAGCCGATCCAGACACCCCACGGGTTTGCGTCCGTCAGGTTCGTTGAAGCGCCGAGCCCGAACAGGAAGCGCGCGGCGGCGACGGGAACCGCGAGGCCCAGCACAAACCAGAGGAGCAGCTTGACTTTCCTGGCTCTACTCATCGGACCCCTCCAGCTTGATGCGGCGCTCGATTATCCAGCGCAGGCCCGCCATGCCTGCAACAACGCCGGTAAAGACGAACGGCACCGCGTGCATGGCCATCTTGGTGGTATCCGGCAGCGGCGTGCCGGGCAACTCCTTGCCGCCCGTCAGGAACGAAAGATCCACGTTGGAGATGTACAGCACCGAGGTGCCGCCGGCGTCCTCCGCGCCCCAGATCTTCGGGATGTAGAGCGCCGGGTTCGCTTTGATGCGCCTCGCCGCCTCGGCGAGCAATTGATCGCGGTCGCCGAAAATAGTGGCGTGCGTCGGGCACGCGCCCGTGCAGGCGGGCTGCCCCCCGGCGCGGATGCGGTCGTAACACATGGTGCACTTGCGCACGTAGGGAACCGCATCGTCCCAGTCGTAGCGCGGAATCCCGTAGGGGCACGCCATCATGCAGTAGCGGCAGCCCATGCACTTCCCGTTGTCGTAGACGACCGGGCCCAGTTCCGTCTTGTGCAGCGCGCCCACGGGGCACGATGCCACGCAAGCGGGCTCCTCGCAATGGCGGCACTGTTTGCGCACATGGGAATGCTTGGGGCCGTCCTCGACGGCGCACCAGTTGTTTGCCGAAAGGCCGTCGCCTTCGTCCCAGCGCCGCGGCAAATCCGCCGCGAGCCTGTTAGCGGTCTTGCAGGCGCGAACGCACTCGTTGCAGCCGATGCATTTAGTCGTGTCGGTCAGAATGGCTGCGGTCATTGCGCTGCCACCTCGCTCTTCTGGCATTCGGCCGGCCGTTCAGGCAGCCCCAGCCGCGGCTTTTCCACCCACGTCGGGCGGTCTCCGAAGCCGAGCGTCGCGGCTACTCTATCGCCCGCGCCGGCTGGAAACTTCCAGGCCACCGCCGTTACCGCCTGCGATAGAGGCATCAGCGCGCAGTGGGCGATTTTCGTGAACGGAATCGCGATCATGATGACATCGGCCGAGAGCACGTGTATCAGCATCAGCCACTGGTACACGCGCGGCGCCGTCGCCACGTTCGTGCAGATATAGCCGGAGATGAAAGGCAAGGCCAGCAGCACCGGCCAGGCGTAATCCTGGAAGCGGCTCAGCGAGCGCGAGCCACGGTGCGCAATGCGCCCGATAATCAGGCCTGCCGCCGCAACCACCGTCGCCACCGTCAGCCAATTCGCGGCGCTCTGCGGCAGCGCCGGCCACGCTACGCCCGCGCCGCGCTTCCACAGCAGTATGTGCGCGGCCAGGAACGGCGGAACCAGCAGCAGCCCCGCGTGAAATACGAACGATACCGCGCTGTAGACCGGACGCATCTTCCATAGCCTGCCCACCGGGAACAGCCACGAAAACGTCGTTTTCCACACCTGGTTCCAGGCAACGATGCGGTCCTGGCTGCGGCGCAGCGCTTCCGCAAGGCTCACAATATCCAGCAGCACCAGCCGCAGGAGGCCCAGTAACATGAGGGCCAACGCAAGCCGGAACAGCGGCCCACGTCCGAACTCAAGCCAGGCTTCCATGTCTTACTTGTCCTCCTGCAAAATCAGAGCCTTGAACAGGATGTCGTGAAGGCCGACGATCTCGCAGTCCACCTTCTGGTCCTGCATCAACTCGCGCAGTTGCTTCTTGCAGTTCGCGCATGGCGCAACGCAGTATTTCGCGCCCGTAGCGCGGATCTGTTCCGCCTTGACCTTGCCGGCGATGCTGGTCCGGAACGGGCGGATTTCATCGATTGAAACCGTGCCGCCGCCTCCGCCGCAGCAGATGTTATTACGCCCATTGGGCGTCATCTCGACGTAATCGCTGCAAAATGCCTTCAACAGTTCGCGCGGCTGGTCCACGATCCACCCCGGCCGTGCGATGTTGCACGGGTCGTGGTACGTGACGCGCTCCGTAATGGTGTTCGGCTGGATCCTAAGCCGGCCCTCCTTCCACGCCTTGTGCGCGTACTCGATAATGTTGACGACCGGGTGCGCGTTCCTGCCGCCGCAATAAGCCGGATAAAAGTACTTGGCCGACCGCGATGCGTGCCCGCACTCACCGATGAGGATTTTCTTCACTTTCAGGCGGTCGGCTTCGGCGCGCACCTTGTGCAGCACGTGCTCCAGTATCTGGTCGCTGTAGAACAGGCCGTAGTTGATGCCGTCGAAGTACTTCGTGCCGATGGTCCAACTATCGCCGGTGGCGTGCATGACGGCGCCTATGCCCATCAGCGTGTCGGCCTCCATAATGTAATCGGAAACCGGCGCCAGAAACAGGTACTCGGCGCCCTCGACGTCCACCGGGAACTTCACCTCAACGTTCTTGGCGGACTGGATCTCCTCGGTGAGGAACTCCAGATTGTCAAGCAGCGCAGGACCCGGAACGGCCGACGTGTTTCCGGTTGCGCCGATGAGTTGCTCGCGAGTCGAGACAACCAGCGCACGCGGCGCGATGCCGATCTCGGAAAGGATGTAGCGCGCCAGGTGCGTAATGAGCCCGTGATCGATGCCCATCGGGCACTCCAGGAAACAGCGGCGGCAGGCCGTGCAGTCGTAGTAGGCCTGAGCCATTTCCTGGATCTTCGCGTCGGTGAGTCCTGGGTCGCCAAGCACACGCCCGCGCAAGATGCCGGACGGCGTGAAATGACGCCGGTAAACTGAGAGCAGCAGTTCGGACCGGTGGCATGGGATGTCGCGCTCGTCGCCGCTGGCCATGTAGACCTGGCACTGCGTGGTGCAGCGCGAGCACTTGTTGCTCACCCGTATATAGTGGTCCAGCGCCGCCCTGTAGTTAGTATGTTTGAGGATTGCGGCGAAGGCTTCCAAAAACCGCCGCGGCCGGTCTGCGGTATCAAGATCTTCAACGTGATACCGGACCGGAAGCCGTTGCTTCGAAACAACTTCCGGTTTCTTCGCTATCGTGCGCGCCCGCGCAACTTCGTCTGGAGAAAGCAGCATTATGCTACCTGTTGCCGGGCAGGTACGATGCCTTGATGCTACCACATCGGCGCTTTGTCCGCCAGAGGGCCGGGCGGCATGAACCACTACTGCGGGCGCGTAACCAAACCATCGCGCACGTTGTCGGTCTGCCGAGTCCGCTATCACCAACAAGCACCTGCCCGAGACCATGCCGGCCGGTGTCGCCGCCGCTCCAAGCCAGCCGGAACGGAATGGGAGCGCGTGTCAACGGAATTTGCCGGCGAAGACATCGAATACGTGCGCGGATCATCCGCTAACATGAGGTGACTACAAACGCCGCGTGCTTAGGGCACGCGGCCGGGAGTGAGTAAGGGGGCGGCCGGGCGCCACCCCCTGTTCGGCCGGGAGGGCTGCCGATGCCGGCTACTTCTGCCCGGGCGCGCTCGCTCCCGTGGCGGCGCCGTGCAGCTTCACTTCAACTTTCTCCTCGAGGCTGTCGTAGTACTCCTTCAGAACCGCGATCACCTCGGGTTTCGAGAACTCCGGCGGCACCGGCTTGCCCTCGCTCATCAGCTTCCGGAGCATGGTGCCGGAAAGCAGCAGGCGTGCGCCGCCCTTATACTGGCCGTTCTCGTCGATAATGGCCTTGCTCTCGTGCGGGCAGGTCTTCATGGAAGCCATGGAGCCGCACTCGTAGCAGTAGAAGGTCCAATCCATAGCCAGCGGGCGCAGCACGAGCGCGTCGTTCGGGATCTCGTTAAAGATCTTCTGCGCGTCGAAGGGGCCGTAGTAATCGCCGACGCCGGCGTGGTCGCGGCCGACGATCAGGTGCGAGCAGCCGTAGTTCTGGCGGAAGCACGCGTGCAGCAGCGCCTCGCGCGGGCCGGCATAGCGCATCTCCATCGGGTAGCCGCCCTGGACGACGCGGTCGCGGCGGAAGTACTTGTTCACCAGAGCGTCGATCGCCTTCACGCGAACCTCGGCCGGAATGTCACCCGGCTTCAGTTTGCCGATCAACTGATGGATGTAGACACCGTCGCAGACCTCGATGGCAACCCAGGCCAGGTAAGCATGCGAGCCGTGCATCGGGTTGCGGAGCTGCAACGCGGCCACGGTGGACCACCCGCGCTCCTGGAAGATCTTGCGCGCCTCAGCCGGCCGCTGGTAGATGCCGGCGAACATTTCGGGGTAATAGGACTCCGAAAGCGCCTTTACGGTTCCGGCCAGGTTCACCGGACCCTGCTCCATCACTTTCTTTACGCCGGGGTGCGCGGGGTCCGCGGTTCGGAACACCTGCTTGCACTCGTATTCCTTGTCGATGCTGTACTTCTCGGACACTTTCATGGTGCCCATAATCGACTCGGTCTCAATGTCCCATAGCGCGACCTCTTCGCCGATGGAGATCGACTTGGCGAGGTCCTCGGTGGCGGATAGCGTGATCGGAATCGGCCAGAAGACGTTCTTCTTGGAGGGCATGCTGTAGGTTTCGCAGCAGCCTTTCCAGTCGTCCCGGCCCATAAAACCGTCGAGCGGGGTGAAAGCGCCGATGCCCATCATGATCAGGTCGCTGGTTTCGCGCGTCGTCATGGGCACTTTCTTCAGGCCCGCGGCTTTTTTCAGTTCGGCTTCCCGCTCCTGGCCCTCGAGCAGGAGCGGCTTCAGTTCGGTACTGCCATGTGGCGGTACAAGTTTGCTCATTGAATTGCCTCCGTTGATCTTGCTTCGGATGACTGCCTGCGATCGCGCGCGTAACCGGCTGCGGCGCGCAGGATCGCCTGTGCCCATTCGGGCGTGGCGCTTGCGTGGAAATGCGTGTAGCCGGCCCAAACGCGGCCGGCGATGATGCCGTCACGGCGGTTAAAACAGCCCGCGCCCCGGCGTACGGCTGCCGCGGTCGCGGGCGCATCGCCTTCGAGGACGATGCGTGAGTAGTGAAACTCATGGCCTTTCAATACCGCGCCCGCGTCGTAAAAAGCGTTCGGGCGATCGATCTCGACAACGGCGTAGCCGTGCCCCTGCGGCGCGTCGCAAACCTCCACGTCGAAGGGCAGGACACCGGCCATCGCATGACGCGTTCCGCGCCAGGCGATGCTGCGCGCCAGCAGCATCAGCCCGCCGCACTCGGCGTAAACGGCCAGGCCGCGAGCGGCTGCCTCGCGTATGGAAGCGAGCAGGCTCGTGTTGGCCGCCAGTTCCCGGGCGTGCGTCTCCGGGAAGCCGCCGCCGATGTACAAAGCGTCGAGATCCTCCGGAAGCGCTTCGGCCGTGAGCGCCGGCACCGGAGCGAGCCGCGCGCCGGAGCGCTCGAGCGCCTCCAGGTTTTCGGGATAGTAAAACGTGAACGCCGGCCCCGAAAGCCAGCCGATGGTAAGCCCATTGCCGCGGGCCGTTGGCGGTTCGGCAACCGTCACAGCCGGGAGCGGCGGCGCCGACTGCGCGATGGTTATGAATTTGTCTATGTCGAGATACTCGCGCCCGATGCGCGCCAGTTCCTGCTTCAGTTCGGCGCGCGAGGGATGTTCCTCGGGCGTGACCAGCCCCAGGTGGCGCTCCGGCAGCAGTGAACGCTGCGGCAATTTCGGGATTGCGCCCACCACCGGCAAGCCGCACGCGGACTCGATGGATTCCCTAAGCACGCGTTCGTGGCGCGAGCTTGCGACGTGATTGACCACAACACCGGCGAGATTCATCGCCGGATCGAGCGCCTTGACACCCGCCACCAGCGCGGCGGCCGTGCGGGTCATCTTGGTGGCGTTGATGGCGAGTATAACGGGTGCGGCGAGAGCCTTCGCCAGTTCGGCCGTGCTGTGCGTTCCGCGCGCGTCGACTCCGTCGAAAATGCCGCGGTTGCCCTCGATCAGGTTCAGGCCGCCCGAGGCGTGGCGCGCAAAAGCGGCGGCGGCCCCGGGGAAGTCCATGAGATACGTGTCGAGGTGGCGAGCCGTAGCGCCGCTTGCCCAGGTGAGCCAGGCGGCGTCGATGTAGTCGGGCCCCTTCTTGAACGCACGGAGATCCGCTGCGCGGTTCCGCGCGGAGACAAGAAAGGCCAGTGAAACGAGCGTTTTGCCGGAGTCTCCGGAAACGCCCGCCACGACAAGCCGCGGCTGTTGAGCGGGCGCGAACACGACCGTTTTCTAATGAAGGTCAGTTCGCGGCCGAGGCGTCTTCTTTCGGGGGTAGCTGGATGTAGGAGCCGCCGAGGTAGCTATAAACGCAACGGCCGGATTCCGTCAGCAGCCTGATCGCCTGTTTGCAGTCGTCCTTCGTGCAGTCTTCGCCGTGCTTGGCGATCATGGCTTTGGTGAGGTCCCCAGGCTTCAGGTTCTTTTTCCCCGCGTACTCGGCGACCATCTGGTACATTTCTTCGGCGAGCGCTTCAACAGCGACTTTGGGCATACTAAACCTCCGTGGGTGCCCCGCCGGGTGGGGGAACAGATCCGAGGACTATTTTACGCGTCCGAATCGCCAATAATCAAGCTGATGCAATGCTGTTGCGAATGCCAACATGTGGCTAGGGAAGGGATTTCTCCGCGACGCGTACGGAGGGCGCGTTGCGGCTCTGTATCTTCGCGATGACAGCATCGCCGATTGGATCTACCGCGCGCGAGAGAAGGTTCGAGAACAGCAACGTAAGGCATAAAAATGCAAGAAACGCCAGCGCCACCGTCCGTGGCCGGACTGGCCGCCGCGAAAGCCGCCTTTGGAGATCGGCTTGCATCTGTTGCATTCCTCTATAGAGGAATATAACTCAGAACTGCAATCAAAGCAAGCCAACTGAACTAAAAAGATAGCTAACTTGTTGATATTACTGTTCAGATGTGCTTCCAGCCACCCCGAATGTGTAATTTCCGGCGATGAATTGCTTTACGTACCATTTCATCACGTCGGAGCTGGTCATGTACATGTCGAGCTGGCTTGAGGTGGCCATTAACCGTCCCAAGGTGTCGAGGGCGGCCTCGATCTCGGCGGCGGGCGCCTTTTTGAGCCAGGCATTCACGAGGTCGCCACGGCGGTCCGCCCGAAAGCCGAAGTGAGACAGGCACTCCTGGATGAAGCGTGCGCGGAGATTCCGGCGCAGGCGCGTGGCTCCGCCGCCGGCGAAGCGGAATGAGATGTAGTTGTGCGCGGGCGTATCCGAAAGGCATGAGTCGACGAGGCTGAAGTGGTACGCCAGACGTGAGTTGAGGTTCATGTACTCGTCTGCCACGAGCAGGTAGCTCTCCTCGCCCAGCGCGCGCGTGGCGGTCTGGCGTGATGCGAACGAACCCGCCATCACGGAGGCCAGATCGCTGAGACTGGCCGGCATGGTGCGCTGCCACGTAACTCCGGGATGGCTCAAGCCTTTCCAAAGGGCGCGGAATGGCCGCGAGAGGATCTGTTCCGGCGTGACTTTTCGCGCCCTGTGCGCATCCTCCGAAAAACCTCCGCCGAGGTCGAGCACCCAGACGTTCATGGGCAGTTCGGTCTCGAGGGGCTTGGTGACGGCGGCTCCGCGGTCGCGCTCGAGATCGTTGATGGCGAACATGGTTTCGACGGCCTTTTCGTGGCAGAAGCGCAGCACGTCATGCGTCGACTTGCAGCCCGAGGGCCTGAAGTTCGACGCCGAGGGATCAAGGAGATTCAGAGCCAGCAGGCGGCGGCTTATGGGGTCGCGCTGCTTCTCGCCTGTGCCGTCATCCAGATCGACCGATAAGGCGCGAGGAGGCCACAGCGCTCCCGGGTAGACCCGGCACTGCGCGGCATCCAGGCTGACAGTCTCACCGCCTTTGAAGGTGTCGAAGGCGCCCTGCATGTGGAAAACGGAAGGCACCTTAAACTCCCGCAACAGCGTCGCCGCGTGGCCTGCTACGTTGCCCCACTCGGCAACCAGGCCGGAGATTCGAGGGAAGACCTGGACTATCTCCGGTACGGAGCGGCGCAGGAATACTATGGCGCCGTCCGGAGTTCCGCCGAGAGCCGCCGGCGCCTCCACGAGGTACACCTGGCCGGACACGCGTCCGGGGTAAACCGTGCGCCCTCCGGCGAGCAATGGTTCGCTGCGCGGGCGCGGTTTGCCGCGCGCCGGCTCTGCGAGCGCGAGCGGGCGGCACTGGACTATCCACAGGGCTCCGGTTTTGTCGAGCACCCATTCGATGTCCTGCGGAGCGCGGAAATGCGCCTCGATCGCGACCGCCCATTCGGCCAGGCGGGCCAGATGTTCGGGCTCGAGACTCGGGCGGCCGGCTTCGGCAGGCTCCAGAGGCCGGCGTGCGAGTCCGCCGCGGGGGTCGAGGCCGATGGCTTCCTTCTGCCGTGCCAGGCTGCTCTCGACTGCGATATGGGGCCGGGTTCGGGAGACGATGAAGTGGTCGGCCGGCGTACCGCCGCTCGCGATATCGACGGCGAGGCCGCGGGCGGCAGTGATCCAGAGGACTTTGCTCTTGGCGTCCGCCGGGTCGCGGGTGTAGAGGATGCCCGCGGCTTGCGCATCGAGCACCGGCAGAAACAGAACGGCCATGGGGGTTTCGATCTCGAGCAGTCCGGTGGAGAGCCTGTACACCAGCGCGCGCTCGCTGAACCGGCCGGCGACGACGTGGCGATAGGCGTCCACCAGTTGCGAGTGCGGCACGTTCAGAAGGCTCAGGAACTGGCCTGCAAACGTGCGCGCGCCGCCTTCTCCGACGCCGCTGGAGCGGACGGCCATGCCGCCGCCGCGGGGGTTCACGGTGCGGGCGCGCTCGGTGATGGCCACCTCTATGGCGCGCGGTACCCCGGCAGAGGCAACCATCGCCGTCAGCAGCGCCGAGGCAGCCTGAACGGCGCGAAGGTCGCTCAAATCCAGCCCGTGCACCGCGTCGCGTATCTCGCGCCAGAGCGGCACACCGCAGAAATGGCGGTATGCCTCTGTCGTCAGGACGTAGCCGTTGGGCACGGGCAGACCGAGGCGGTTCCTGATTTCGCCAAGGATGGCGGCCTTGGCGCCCGCTTCGGGCGAGGAGGAGGCGTCGAGTTCCGAGAGCCACGCCGAAAAGCGCGGCCGCGCGAGTTCCTGGTAGGCGGCAACGTGGCGATCGACCTCGTCGCGCTGCTCTTTGAGCGCCTGCGTGAGCTGCGGGTAGCCGGCGCCGGTGAGCCGTTCCAGGGCGGCGACCGTACCGGCGGCTTTCTCGTAGATAGCCGCGATGGGTTCGGAAAAAACATCGCGCCAGGGCGGGACGAATTGCAGGTCTTCCTGAAGTCCGGCTAGAAGCTCAAGGCAGTCGTTGTTCAAAGCGAGGAGCTTGCGAAAACTGTCGTACCTGCGCCGCAGCCTTTCCTCGGCTGCTCCGGCGGGCTCGGGGACGGGCGCTTTGCGCCACCAGTGAAACATAGGCGCCGAAAACTATCGTAGCAGCGGCAGGGCCGCGGTTTGCCCGTAATCGGCGCCGGGCGAAATGCACCAGACCGGCGGGAAGCCCGCTACGGACCAGCAGCCCCCCGGCTCTAGCGGAATATCCGCTTTTGTGGCGCGAACCAGGGGTTCCGGGGCGAGTGAGCGGCCTCACTCGCCGGCGTTTCGCATTTCAGTTCTGGTTACGTTCATCATACGGAGCGCCTGGCCGGGTTGCTTGTAGTAGTAGCGTACCTGGTCGCCCGCCGTCCAGGCTTCCGGCGGAAGTGAAAGTTGACTGTCAGACGCCTCGAAGGTGAGCAGCACGGCGTCGGCCGGGCTATAGACCGTTATGGTCCGGGCCGTGCGGTCGAGGACCGGGAACGTCTTGCCCGCGACACGCGGGCTGTCGGGAGGGACGTGTTCCGCAATCCGAACGGGTTTGTAAGCTACTTTGCGGCATGTGTTCGCGGCCGCGTCGAAGACGATCATCTCGCCGGCGCGGGGATTAATCGCGACCAGGCCGCCCGCACGCGGCGCCGGCCCCATTTCGGCCGGGTCCGCGGGCGTTTTAACGATGGAGGGCGTAAGGCTGTATCCGGAAGTTTCGGGCGAAACGGGCTCGGCCACCATCTTCACGATGCCGTTTGCCGCGTCGTACTCGACCACACGGCCCTGTTCCACCTGACCCATCCGCCCGCAGCCGGACAGCAGCAGCACCGCGGCGGCCAGTAAAGTCGGGGCTGAGAAATGGCGCAGCATTCGTCTCCTCCTATTCAGCCGGCATCGCCGAAGCGGCCCGTTTCGCAGCCAGTTCTTCACGTACGCCGCCGGCGAATCTCACGAGTATGTACAAAGCGAGAATGGCGACGAGGCCGAGAATCAGAATGGTGGCCGCGGCGTCCAGGTAGGCGCTCATCCCGGTGAAGACCGAGGCGGCCAGCTTCATCATGATCGATATGCCGCATCCGATCACAGCGATGCCGAAAAAGATCCTGATGCCGTAGCCTTTGACATACTTTGTCGCGACCGCGCCTATTTGCGCGCCGACGGACGAACCCATCAGCATGATGATGGCGGCGAGCAATTCGGTACGGCCTTTGTAGCTGTAGGATGCCGCGCCGTAAATGCCGCCCAGGGCGATTCCGAACAGGTCGGTGCCCACAGCGACGTGCGTGGGGCAGCCGATCAGGTAGATGAGCGCCGGCATGCGGATGAGGCCGCCGCCGATGCCCAGCACGCCCGCAAGCCAGCCCGTGAACACCGCCACCGAAACGGGCAGCCACGCCGAGCACTCGATTCCGGCGCGCTTGAACTTGATGACGGGTGGAATTTTAATGCGGTGCAATGTCTTGTGCCACTCGATTCCGGTCGCCAGCGCATCCACCTGCTTTCCGCCGGCGCGGGCTTCACGCTCCTTCTTCCGCCGCTTGGAGACGTCCGTGAACACGAGCCAGGTGATGAGGGTCAACAGCACGAGGTAGCCGAAGCGAACGTACGTACCCACGTGCCCGGCGCGCTCGAGCCACATGATCATCTGCGCGCCGGCTTCGAAGCCCACGACGGTTCCGCCCACCATGATTGCGCCCAGCTTGTAATCTACGTTGCCGAAGCGCCCGTGGCGGAGCGTCGAGATGAGCGATGGTCCCGCCATCTGGGTGATGTCGGTTCCGATGGCGAACGTCATCGGGAATCCCAGGAAGTTCAGGCCGGGCGTGACCATCCAGCCGCCGCCCATGCCGAAAAACCCTCCCATCATGCCTACACCGAAGCCCAGGATCACGAGGCCCGGCCAGAAAATCTCCGCGCCGGAGATCGGCATCAGCGCATAGAGCCAGTCCATATGAAAACCTCGATTCGGATGTGATCTAGTGCTCGGCCAGTTCTCTGGACTTGAGGTTGATTCCGGTCCTGGCGAGCACCCAACTGGTTAGCCTGCCGAGAATCAGCGCGATGGCCGGAACGGTGATGATAGTTACGAGCGCAAACAGCATGCGGCTGTCGTTGTAGACGTTGGTCCACCAGGCTTCCCAGCCGGTGAATCTTCGGCTGTCCGCGACGATTACGATGTGATCCGCGGCGCTCTTGGCTGCAGGCGCGGCGGAGAGGGACAAGGCAAATCCCAGTATGCCTGCGATCATCTTGCTAACCCCCATGCTCAATGCGAAGGACCTCCCGCCGCGCCGGCGTCGGCCGGCACGGCGTATCTTTTGCGCTTGCGCAGCAGCGAGGCGAGGAAATCGATTCCGAACCCACCCAGCATCGTGGCGACAATCGCCATGATGCCGTACAGCGGCGCCCTGTTCTGCGCCATGTCCGCCATGAACGCCGGGAAGCCGACCTGCATGACTCTGAGCGGCACGGTCGTAGTGCTGGCGACGGCGCCGCCCCGGCACTCATGGACCTGAATATCGTAGACAGCCGACGGCGCTCTGCGCGGCCAGTGAAACCGGGCTGTAAACGGCGTTCCCGCCGGGCCCGGCGTTCCCATCTGGAGCCCGCCATCGATGATCCTGTAGATGTTCTCCCGCTTCTTGACGCTGACGAAGTCCCGGCGCAGCTTCTGATCTTCGGGATCGTCGGGCGCTATCCGCATCTGGTTCTCGATGGCCGCGGGGTCAAGCTGATAGCGGGTGATCTCGTCGGCTGACAGAAAGTTCTCGGCGGGCTCGCTGGAGTAGCGCATGAAAAGCGTTGGGACGCCGGAGATGTGGACCTTGTTCCTGGTAATCCAGATCGGTCCCGCACGGCCCTTCCGGTCGAAAACCTCCTCGGTTTCCGGACCGCGTGCCACCACAACCACCTTGGAACCGGGCGAGGCTACACCCTGGATGCGGACGTCCTGGCCGCTGTAAGCGGCGTCGATTTGGATGACCGGCGGCGTGACCGTCACCGTGCCGTTGCCCGAAGCGGGAGCGATGTCCGGGGGGCGGTGCGGGCGCTCCGCGGCGGCGGTTTCCCCGGTCTGTTCATGAGCGGCGGGCGCCAGCAGGCTGGAGGGGGTCACAGTGAGGCTGAAGCCCATCTTCACGACAACGGCGAGCGCCATGCACGCGAGGATAATCATGAGCTGTTCTCCGCGAAGGAGCTTGCTCACTACGGCGCCCATTTGCGCGCCAACGGTGGATCCCACGGCCAGCAGGAGAGCCAGCACGAGGTCGGCCGTGTGGTTTGTGGTGGCCTGCATGTACGTGACGCCGGCACACGTGAACAGGATCTGGAACAGACTGGTGCCGACGGCCAGATGCGGCGACATGCCGAGCAGGTACACCATCAGCGGGACCATCAGGAAGCCGCCGCCAACACCCATAACGGCGGCCAGCACGCCGACCACCGTGCCAAGCAGGTAAGGCACGATGACGGAATGCTGAACGTGAGAGCGGGGGAACCGCATCTGGAACGGAAGCCGCTGCAAAATTGAGTGCTGGCGCTTGGGCCTGCGCGCCTTAGCCGCCATCCGCCCGCCGCGCATATTGCGCAGGCTGTCGAGCATCATAAAGCCGCCGACGGCGCCGAGCAGCGCCACATAGGTCAGCTTGATCAGGACGTCAGCGTTGCCGAGCGCGCGCAGGATTTTGATGATCTCGACGCCAATAGCAGCCCCGGTCAGGCCTCCGAGCAGCATTATGCTGCCCATCTTGACGTCGACGTTTCCAAGCCTGAAGTGCGCGGCGACCCCCGACGACGATGTCGCGATAATCGCGTTGGTATCGGACGCGGCTGCGACGGTGGCGGGTATCCCGATCATCATCAGGATAGGAGTGAGGAGGAATCCGCCGCCTACTCCGAGCAGCCCGGAGAGGAAGCCTACGACGCCACCGGCGCCGATCAGCCAGAAAGCGTTGATGCTCAGTTCGGCTACGGGTAGAAAAACCGGCACGGCCTAAAAGCGCCTCCCCTTGCGCGAGCCGACACATCAACCCGCGCATTAGGGTTGCTGAAGGCCGGGGAGCATCGCAACCCAGATCCGAATCACATATAACATAATCGCCGGCTCAGTGGGCCATAAAAAGCGAAAAAGAGAGCCGTAACTCTGATTAATGTTCCTCAGGTTGTGCGCCGCTTATGCAAAGTTAAACAACACCCGCAAGTGCAGGCGGACTCTGACTACGCCTGAGTGGCGGGAGCGAGTTCGTCGGTATTGACAGCGGTGACGCCGGGGACCGCGAGAACGATCTTCTCGATCTCGGGGAGCTGGTCCACCTCTGGCAGCCGGCCCTTAATTGTGACGGCGCCGTCGCGCGATTCGACATCGAATTCCAGGTGAGACGTGGCGGGCGCCAGGGCCAGTGCGGCGCGGACGCGGCTGGCGAGCGCGAGGTCGTTCATCATGGCCTGGCACTCGGGGGTGAAGCTGAAGCAGCGGTCGCGGATGATGGTCGTGATGGCGCGGCAGGCCTGCTCGATGTTGACATACTCGAGGTTGATCACGATGTCGTAGAGGGCCGGATCGCCCCAATCGACGCCGTAGAGATACTGGGTCCAGCGCTGGCGGTCGTGGTCCTGTTTCTCGATATAACTGATGGCGTCCTCGCGGCTGAGCTTGAGGCGCTGTTGCGCCATCTGGATGCGAAAATCCATGGGCGCAATGATGCGGGTGCGCAATACGGGCGTGCCGCCGCGCAGCAGCAGGTGGCCGGCGAGTCCGTGATAGATGGCTTTGCCGGTGCGGACCTCCTCGGCCAGCGCCGCCTGAATGAGAACGAGATAGAGGTACTTCCGGTGTTTGAAGCGCTCGAGAAACGTGGGCGGTTTTTCGAGTGCCGCCCGCAGCTCGTCCTGCGAGACTCCATGAGCCGCCGCGCGCTCCACGATGACGTCGCGGTCGATACAGCGGTATCCCAGCCTGCGGGCCAGGCACTCGGCAAGCAGCTTCCCGCCGCTGAAGGTGCCCCTCGATATCGTGATGACAGACATAGCAATTCTCCTTGTGCCCGGCGGGGCCGGGGACCGCCGGATGCAAATCGCACTTAAATTGTATGCACATGGAGCGACAGGGACAAGCGGGATTGTGTGAACTCACGGCTCGCCGCGCAGGGCGGGGCGCCGGAAACCGGCCGGGCGCCGGGCGGCGTGGTTGACTGAACTCCGGCCGCGTGCTACCTGTCGGGATTCGGAGGAGAAGGCCATTAGTACCGGAAAAGTATACTTGGTGGGCGCAGGACCGGGGGACCCGAGACTGCTGACACTGTGGGCGGTGGAATTGCTCCGCAGTGCCGAGGTGGTGATCTACGACCGGCTGATTCAGACCGGCGTGCTGGCGTACGCCAATCCCACCGCAGAGATGATCTACATGGGAAAGCCCGTGGGCAAGCACGAGTCGCGGCAGGAAGAGATTCTCGCGCTGCTGGTGGAGAAAGCCAGGGCGGGCAAGACGGTTGTGCGGCTCAAGGGAGGCGACCCGTACGTGTTCGGGCGCGGCGGCGAGGAGGCCGAGTGCCTGGCGGAGCACGGGATCCCGTTCGAGGTGATCCCGGGGGTGACATCCGCGTTTGCAGCGCCGCTCAAGGCGGGTATTCCCGTTACGCACCGCCGCCTGGCGTCTTGCGTGACGGTGGTGACCGGGCACGAGTGCAAGGGCAACGAAGATTGTTTGGACTGGGAAGCGCTGGCGCACGTGCAGACGCTCGTGTTTCTGATGGGGGTGAGCAATGCAGGGCGCATCGCCGAGCGGTTGATTGCGCACGGGCGGCGGGCGGATACTCCGGTGGCAATAATCCAGACGGCGTACTGGCCCGGTGAGCGGGTAGTGACCGGGGTGCTGGGCACGATTGCGCAGGTGGTGGTTGAGGAGGGGATTAAACCGCCGGCGACGTTGGTGATCGGGGAGGTAGTGGGGATGCGGGAAAAGCTAGGGATGGAAGCCCCACTGTTGAAGAATTAAGTAGCAAACTGTAACTATCTGATTTTTAAGCACAAACCAGTTGCGCGCAACAGTTAATCAGGTTTACAGTTGATCTGGTTAACGAATTCCATGGTTGTGAGCGAATGGTGGAGATGGACGCGGTAGCGGCGGCGGACCTGACGCGGACTTTTCTGAGCAGCGCCCGGGTATTCGCCCAAGCTGTTCGCGACGTCTTCGAGGCGGCGGTTCTGCGGGAGGTAGCCGGGGACAAGCTGACGTTCGCTCAATTGAAGCTGTTGTACCTCGTTGCCCAGACGGATGCGGTGACGATAGGGGACGCAGCGGCGTTCCTGGGCGTAAGCAGCCCGGCGGCCAGCAAGACGGTAGAGAAGCTGGTGCGGCGGAGGCTGTTGCGCCGGAGCGACATACAAGGCGACCGGCGGACGAGCCAACTGGCATTGACCGAGACCAGCCGGCGTCTTTTAGAGACCTACGAGGCCGCTCGCAATGAGAAGGCGGCCGAGATGTTCTCGCAGTTCTCCGCCGAGGAGCTGCGCCACACCTCCGAGGTGCTGGACCGGCTGGCGGCGGGGATCGTACGCGGGCATGCGAACGGCAAGCGCGCATGCATGCAGTGCGAGATTTATTTCCGGAAGCCGTGCCGGTTCGCCGATCTCGGCGGACGCGAGTGTTTCTACCGGATGCACCAGCACGAGCAGCGCGACGGCCGCGGCGCAGGCGCGGCGGAAGCTTCGAGTTGACCTGCGGGGTGCGAGCGGGCCGGGCCCGCGAGCTAGTGAACGGCTCTTATTAGTGCAGGTTTCCGCCCGAGCCCAGGCGCGGGCGGTGGGTTAGTGACAGTCTGACTTCGATACAGAAGGTGGTTGATGCCAAGTTACGTCAATCCAGAAAAATGCGACGGGTGCAAGGCGCTGGACAAGACCGCTTGCCAGCATATCTGCCCCAATGACCTGATGGTCCTGGACAAGACGACGATGAAGGCCTACAACCGTGACGCCTCGATGTGCTGGGAGTGTTACAACTGCGTGAAGATCTGCCCCACGCAGGCCGTTGAGGTGCGCGGATACGCCGACTTCGTCCCGATGGGAGCATCCGCGACGCCGATGCGCTCCTCGGACTCGATCATGTGGACCGTGAAGTTCCGGAATGGGATGATCAAGCGGTTCAAGTTCCCTATCCGCACGACGGCGGAGGGCACTGCGGAGCCGTCCGGCGGTTTCACGGATCCCGGCAGCCTGAACGGCCCGGAGCTTTCGACCGAGCCTGCATCGCTGGGTTTGCCGAAGGTGTTCACGCTTAAGGGCTGAGGGAGGACAAGATGGCGAACTTTGAAACCGTAACTGTTGAAACCGATGTCCTGATCCTCGGCGGTGGCATGGCCGCGTGCGGCGCGGCTGTAGAGGCTGCTTACTGGGCCAACAAGAACGGCCTGAAGGTCACGCTGGTCGACAAGGCCGCGGTAGACCGTTCGGGCGCTGTGGCGATGGGTCTTTCGGCCATCAACCAGTACGTAGGCCTGAAGGACGGCGCCAACACGGTTAAGGACTATGTTGACTACGTCCGCAACGACCTGATGGGGATCACCCGTGAGGACCTGGTGGCCGACATAGCGCGGCACGTGGACTCCACGGTGCACCTGTTCGAGAAGTGGGGTCTGCCGATTTGGACCGACGAGAACGGCAAGTACGTTCACGAAGGCCGGTGGCAGCTCATGATCAACGGCGAGTCCTACAAAGTGGTGGTAGCCGAGGCGGCGAAGAACGCGCTGCTCGCGAATCCGAAGAATCAGATTTTCGAGCGCGTATTCATCGTCGGCCCGATCATGGACGGCGAGCGCTGCGCGGGCGCCGTGGGCTTCTCGGTACGCGAAGAGAAGTTTTACGTATTCAAGGCGAAGGCGACGCTGGTTGCGATGGGCGGCGCCGTGCACGTATTCAAGCCCAGGAGTTCCGGCGAAGGCATGGGGCGCGCCTGGTATCCACCATGGAACTCCGGCAGCTCGGCCTACTTCACCATAAAGGCCGGCGCCGAGATGACGTGCCAGGAAGTGCGGTTCATTCCGGTCCGCTTCAAGGATGCCTACGGTCCGGTGGGAGCGTGGTTCCTGCTGTTCAAGTCGCGCGCGACGAACGCCATGGGCGGCAACTACATGGTGGAGCGCGTGGACGAGCTACAGAAGTGGGCGCCGTACGGGCGGGTGAAGCCGATTCCGGCCAACCTGCGCAATTACCTCGGCATGCTCGACATCATGGAAGGCAAGGGTCCCATCTACATGAGGACCGAGGAAGCCATCCAGAAGATCGCCGATACGTACAAGGACGATCCCAAGGCCTACAAGAAGAAGATGAAGGACCTGGAGTCCGAGGCCTGGGAAGACTTCCTCGACATGACGATTTCGCAGGCCATCCTGTGGGCAGCGAGCAACGTGCAGCCCGAGGAGAAGTCCTCGGAGATCGCCGCGGCCGAGCCGTACTTCATCGGTTCGCACTCCGGCGCGTCGGGTGCGTGGGTGAGCGGTCCGGAGGATCTCCAGACGGACGAGACGAAACCCGTGTACTTCTGGGGCTACTCGTACATGTCGACGGTTCCGGGCCTGTTCTGCGCTGGTGACGCTTCGGGCGCATCGAGCCACAAGTTCTCTTCGGGCTCGCACGCCGAAGGCCGACTCGCCGGAAAGTCGGCCGTGAAGTACGCGCTCGAGCACAATACGATGCCGAACGTGGACGCGGCGGCGATCGAGGCTCTCAAGGCCGAGATTCTGAAGCCGCTCGATGTCTACGCGAAGTACAAGAACGCGACGACCGATCCGGATATCAACCCGAATTACATCAAGCCGCGGATGTTCATGTTCCGGCTGCAAAAGATCATGGACGAGTACGCCGGCGGTATCACGGCCCAGTTCACCACGAACGAGAGCATGCTGAACCGCGCGCTCGAGCTTCTCGCCTTACTGAAGGAAGATGCTCAGAACCTGGCGGCCTCGGATCTCCACGAGCTTATGCGGGCCTGGGAGAACGTGCATCGCATGTGGCAGGCCGAAGCTCATGTCCGCACGATCCTGTTCCGGCAGGAGACGCGGTGGCCGGGGTATTACTTCCGCGCCGACAAACCGAAGCTCGATCAAGAGAACTGGTGCGTCTTTGCGAACTGCAAGTACGATCCCGCTACCGGCAAGTGGGAGATGATGCAGCGTCCGGTTCTGCGGGTGTTCCCCGAGGCCGAAAAGGCCACGGTGTAGCGTTTTGCCGGGAGGGCTCCCGCTTCGGCGGGGCCCTCCCGCTTTCAGTTTTGGATTTCAGCAATGCCCGTCTGTCCACACTGCGGCGAGAAGATGGTGCGCTGGGAAAATCCCCAGCAGTCGACCTGGAACGCCGGTTTCCAGCACGTATGCTTCAACGACCGTTGCGCGTACTTCGTGCGCGGCTGGCGCTGGATGCAGGAGCGTTTCGCGGTGGCGGCCTCTTACCGCTTCAGGATTGATCCAGCGACCGGTGAATCCGGTCCCCTCCCGGTCTGGTCCGTCGAGGCACTGAAAGACGGCATTCTGCCCGAGGAGGATGCGGCCGATGCAGCATGAGCCGCTGAGAGAAGAGAAGATTCTGCGCGAGCAACCCCGTCTCGGACCGGATGACCGGTTCGTATTCGAGTGCCGCCGCGAGCTGCCCTGTTTCACGCGCTGCTGCCGCGATGTGTCGATAGTGCTTACGCCGTACGACATAATCCGTCTGAAGCGCGCCCTTAAGATCGACTCCACAGAGTTCCTCCGCCGCTACACGATCTCGCCGTTCACGCCGGAGCAGAAGATCCCGGTGGTCCTGTTGAAGATGGACGAGAAGACGAAAGCGTGCCAGTTTGTCGGCGAAAGCGGCTGCGCCGTGTACCATCACCGCCCCTGGTCCTGCCGGATGTATCCGCTGGGACTGGCCGATCCGAAGACGCCGACGCCCGAAGAGCGCCGCTTCCACTTTCTGATCAAGGAGGACATCTGCAAGGGCCATGGCGAGGGCCGCGGCATAAGCGTGATGGAATGGGCGCGCGGGCAGGGGATTGAAGACTACGAGGCGCACGGCGCGGCGTTCAAGGAATTGATGCTGCACGATTTCTGGGACAAAGGCGAACTGAAGCCGGAGCAGGTGGAGATGTTCTTTATGGCCTGTTACGACATCGACCGCTTCCGCCGTTTCGTCTTCGAGAGCACGTTCTTGACGCGCTTTGTAGTTGACGAAGCGCGCGTCGAGGCGATGCGGACCGATGACGAGGATCTGCTGGAGTTTGCGATGCAATGGCTGCGGTTCGCGCTGTTCAAGGAACGAACGATGAAGATGAAGCCACAGGTTCCGCCGGCGGCGAAGCCGGAGGGAACCGGGGAGTGCGCGGCCCGATGAGCGAGAATCGCGCGGATGTTCTGGTCATCGGCGGCGGTATCGCGGGCATGACCGCGGCGATAGAGGCGGCCGAAGCAGGCTGCCGCGCCGTGATCGTGGAGAAGAGCGCGACGCTGGGCGGCCGTGTCGCACAGATGCACCAGTACTTCCCGAAGTTATGCCCGCCGGCCTGCGGGCTGGAGATCAATTACCGCCGCTTGCGGGCGAACGCCCGCGTGGAAGTGCTGACGCTGGCGGCGGTGGAGAGCGTATCCGGCTCGCCGGGAGCGTACGACGTCGCCGTAAAGATCTCGCCGCGCTACGTCACGGCGGACTGCACCGCGTGCGGAGAGTGCGCAAAGGCCTGCCCGGCCGAGCGTGCCGACGAGCACAACTGCGGGCTCTCGAAGACCAAGGCCATCTACCTCCCGCACGGGAGCGCCTATCCGCAGCGTTTCGTAATCGACATGGCCGCCTGCCGGAAGGGCTGCGACGCATGCGTCCAGGCATGCAAGTACTCGGCCATCGACCTGAAGCAGCAGGCGGAGACGAGAACGTACCGGGTGAGTTCGATCGTCGCCGCGACGGGCTGGGCGCCCTACGACGCGGCGAAGCTCGACAACCTGGGCGGCGGCAAGATTCAGAACGTGGTGACGAACGTCATGCTCGAGCGCCTGGCGGCCGTTGACGGGCCGACGGGAGGAAAGATCCTGCGGCCTTCCGACGGCAAGCCGCCGCGTTCGATCGCGTTTGTTCAGTGCGCCGGCTCGCGCGACGAGAACCACCTGCCGTACTGTTCTGGCGTGTGCTGCACGGCCTCTCTGAAGCAGGCCACGTACGTGCGCTCGCAGTATCCGGACGCCAGGATCACGATGTTCTACATCGACGTCCGAACGGTCGGGCGCCTGGAGGAGTTCTTCACGAAGGTTGCCGCGGAAACGGGCATCGAATTGGTGAAGGGCAAGGTGGCGAAGATCGAGGAAGTGCCCGGGGCGGCGGACGTGAAGCTGTCGGCCGAGGACGTGATGGCAGGCACGAAGTCGACCTACCAGGTCGAGATGGCGGTGCTGGCCACAGGGCTCGTTCCGCAAACGGCCGGGCTGCCCGCGGGCTTCGCGACAGACGAGTTCGGATTCCTGACGAACGGAAAGAGCAGCCTGTGCGCAGCCGGGAGTGTGAGGCGGCCGGTGGACGTTTCCGCCGCCGTGAAAGACGGCACGCGAGCGGCGCTGAAGGCGCTGCAAGCGGCGGCGCACGCCGCGGAAGGGAGCGCTCAACATGCCTAAGAAGCTGGGCGTTTACATCTGCGGCGGTTGTTCGATAGGCGAATCGCTGGACACGGCGGCGCTGTCCAAGGTGGCCAGCCGCGAGTGCAAGGCAGCGGTTGCGCGGGTGCATCCGTTCCTGTGCGGAGCAGAAGGCCTGGCGCAGATCCGGCAGGACCTGGAAGCGGGAACCATCGACGGAGTAGTGATCGCGGGCTGCTCGGCGCGAATGAAGACCGACGTGTTCGCGTTCAACGCGCCAACCGAGCGCGTGAACCTGCGCGAGCACGTTGTCTGGTGCCACACGCCGAACGACGAAGACACGCAGATGCTGGCCGAGGACTACATCCGCATGGGTGCGGCCAAGGTACAGCGCATGGAGATTCCCGAGCCGCTGCAAGAGGAGATCTCAAAGAAAATTCTGGTTGCCGGCGGCGGAATCACGGGCATCACCGCGGCACTCGAGGCTGCCGAGGCCGGCTACGAGGTGGTGCTGGTTGAGAAAGAGGCACAGCTTGGCGGATTTGTGCGGGGCCTGAAGAAACGGTTCCCGAGCGGGCCTCCGTACGCCGAGCCGCAGGCCGACGGGTTTCACGACCGCATCGAGCGGGCGATGTACCACCCGAAGCTGCAAGTTCTGACCTCGGCGAACATCGTGAAGACCGAAGGCCAGCCGGGCATGTTCGACGTGACGGTTAAGACGCCGGGGGCGGAGACCACGGTTCGCGTGGGCGCGATCGTGCTCGCGACGGGCTGGAGGCCGTACGACGCTTCGAAGCTGGGACACCTCGGCTATGGCGCATCGCCGGACGTAGTTACGAACGTCGAATTCGAGCGCATGGCGGCCGAAGGGCCGATAGTGCGGCCGTCCGACGGCAAACCGGTTTCGAGCGTGCTGTTCGTGCAGTGCGCCGGGTCGCGCGACCCGGAGCACCTGCCGTACTGCTCGTCCGTGTGCTGCCTGGCGACGTTGAAGCACGCGACGTACGTACACCACCAGAACCCCGACGCGAAGGTTTACATAGTCTACAAGGACATACGCACTCCGGGGCAGCACGAGCGGTTCTACCGCGCGGCGCAGGATCACCCGCTCACGTTCATGACGAAGGGCGAAGTTGTCTCGGTGCGGCCCAACGGGGGCGCCGTCGAAGTCCGCGTGAAGAATACGATGCTCGGGGAAGACATCTGCATCGGCGTGGACCTGGTGGTACTCGCAACAGGCATGGTGGCGAACACGGGTGAACCGGCGCTGAATCTGACGTACCGCCAGGGGCCGGAATTGCCGGTGCTGGCGGATGGGATGCCGGATTCTCACTTCATCTGCTTCCCGTACGAGACGCGGCGGACGGGCATTTACGCCGCCGGTCCGGTGCGGCTGCCGATGGATTCGGTGCGGGCGGAAGAGGACGCGCAGGGCGCGGCGATGAAGGCGATCCAGTCGGTGGAGATGGCGTCGCGCGGCGAGGCGGTGCACCCGCGGGCGGGCGACACAAGCTACCCGATTTTCGCCTTGCAGCGCTGCACGCAGTGCAAGCGGTGCACCGAGGAGTGCCCGTTCGGCTCGCTGGACGAGGACGTGAAAGGGACGCCGAAGCCGAACCTGTTCCGGTGCCGCCGGTGCGGCATATGTATGGGCGCGTGCCCGGAGCGCATCATATCGTTCAAGAACTACTCGGTGGACATGATCGGCTCGATGATCAAGGCGATCGAGGTCCCCGACGAGGACGAGGAAAAGCCGCGCGTGGTGGCGTTCGTATGCGAAAACGACGCCTATCCGGTCCTGGACATGGCAGGCAACCGCCGCATCCGGTACGACCCCAACGTGCGTGTGATTCCGCTGCGCTGCCTGGGATCGCTGAACATCGTCTGGATCGCCGACGCACTTTCGCGCGGTATGGACGGCGTGCTGCTGGTGGGCTGCAAGCACGGCGACGATTACCAGTGCCACTTCGTGAAGGGGAGCGAACTTGCGAACCGGCGCATGGAGAACGTCAAGGAGACGCTGCAACGGCTGCAACTCGAGCGCGAGCGCATAGAGATTACGCAGCTTGCGATTGACGAGTACGAGAAGTTGCCTGTGCTCATAGACGAGTTTGTGGAGCGGATCCGGGAGATGGGTCCCAACCCGTACAAGGGGATGTAGCCATGGCCGCAACGCTACGGATCGAGCCCGACGCCGCGCTGGTGAAGGAACTGATCGAGCTCGGCGGGGATTTCAAAGTCTGCCAGCACTGCGCGACCTGCACGGCGACGTGCAGCCTCTCGACCGGCGACCATCCCTTCCCGCGGCGGCAGATGCTGCTGGCGCAATGGGGCCTGAAGGAAGAGCTGATGGCGGACCCGGCGCCGTGGCTATGCTTCTACTGCGGCGAGTGCTCGAAGGCCTGCACGCGCAAGGCGAACCCCGGCGAGACGATGATGGCGCTGCGGCGGTATCTGACAACGATGTACGACTGGACGGGGCTGTCGCGGCTGATGTACCGCTCGATGGCGTGGGAGATAGGCGTGCTGGCCATCGTGGCGATGGCGGTGATAGCGCTTTTCACGCTCCCTTCGAGTTTCGGATTCGGTCTGCTGAGCCGGCATCCGGATGCGCTGAATACGGTAATGCTCGACCGTTTCGCGCCGAAGGAGGTTGTACACCTGGGCGACACCATCATGGCGCTTGTGCTCAGCTTCTTTCTGCTTACAAATGCGTGGCGGATGTTTTCGGCGCTGACGAGCAGGTCGAACATTCCGTTTTCAGAGTATCTGAAACGGCTTCCTTTCCTTGTAGTTCATGGCGTCACGCAAAAGCGCTGGGGCGACTGCGCGGACAAGGATGGCGTGAGGAACTGGCTGCGGCACCTGGCGCTGGTGAGCGGTTATGGACTTATCTTCACCCTGGTGGTGATCTTCTTACCGTGGTTCCAGATTGAGAATCACAGTTTCCACTGGACGAGCATTCTGGGTTACTACTCCACGATTGCGTTGCTTGTGACGACGGGCTGGATGATCGCCGACCGGTTGCGCAAGCGGACCGAGATGCACCGCTTCAGCCACCTTTCCGACTGGCTGTTTCCGATCCTGCTGTTCCTGACGGCACTCAGCGGGATTCTGGTGAACGTGTTCCGTCTGATGGACATGCCGATGCCGACGTACGTAATCTACACGGCCCACCTGGCGATCGCGGTGCCGATGCTTGTGGTCGAAGTGCCGTTCGGGAAATGGGCGCACCTGTTATACCGGCCGCTGGCGCTCTGGGTTGCGGCGGTGCAGAAGGAAGAGGCGACGGCGAAGAAGGCGATGTCCGCCGCTTGATGGAGATTTGAAGCACACATAGGAGAATTCTGAAATGTCCGAAAACGGCAAGGTGAAACGGAAACTCCTGGACGAACTCGAAAAGGGTCCGTGGCCGAGTTTCGTAACTGAAATCAAGAAGGCCGCCGAAGCCAACCCCGTCTGCGACGACCTGCTCGGCCAGCTCGAGCTGTCGTACGAGGAGAAGAAGGGCCACTGGAAGCACGGCGGCATCGTGGGTGTGCTTGGTTACGGGGGCGGGGTCATCGGCCGCTACAGCGACATCCCCGAGCAGTTCCCGAACGTGGCGCACTTCCACACGATTCGCGTCAACCAGCCCGCCGGCTGGTTCTACACGAGCTCGGCGATCCGCACGCTCGCGGATATTTGGGAGCGGCACGGATCGGGGCTGACCAACATGCACGGCTCCACCGGCGACATCGTGTTTCTCGGCACGAAGACCGACGAACTGGAGCCGACGTTCAAGGAGCTGACCGAGGCCGGATTCGACCTGGGGGGCTCGGGTTCCTGCATGCGCACCCCTTCGGCCTGCGCGGGCCCGGCGCGGTGCGAGTGGGCCTGCTACGACACCCTGAAGGTCTGCGACGATGTCACACGCACCTACCAGGACGAACTGCACCGCCCACCGTTCCCGTACAAATTCAAGGTCAAGTGCGCCGGCTGCCCGAACGACTGCGTGGCCGCGATCGCGCGCGCCGACCTGTCGGTGATCGGCACCTGGAAAGACGAGATCCAGCAGGACGACTCCGCGGTGGCCGAGTACGCCGCCAAGGGACTGGACATACAGAAGGAAGTGGTGGACCACTGCCCGACCAAGTGCATGAACTGGGACGGCAAGAAGCTCACGATCGAGAATCACGAGTGCGTCCGCTGCATGCACTGCATCAATGTGATGCCCAAGGCGCTGCGGCCCGGCAAGGAGCGTGGAGCCACGCTGCTGATAGGTGCGAAGGCTCCCATCGTTCAGGGAGCGCTGCTTTCCTCGGTGCTGATCCCGTTCGTTCCCGCCGACGAGTTGAAGGAGACGATGGACGAGCTGATCGGGCGCATCTGGGAGTTCTGGGACGAGCATGGAAAGAACCGCGAGCGTGTGGGCGAGCTGATCCAGCGCGTCGGGATGGCGAACTTTCTGGACGCGATCGGCCTCGACCCGGTCCCGGAGATGGTCACGGCGCCTCGCGACAACCCCTACATCTTCTTCAAGGACGAAGAACAGCCCGCGGAAGCGGAGGCGTAGAGAGAGGAGGACAAATCAATGGCAACGACACCGACCAGAAAAAGAATCACGGACATCGGTCCTCCGCACTACTCGAAGTTCCTGCACCCGCTCGTTGCGAAGAACTACGGGAAGTGGAAGTTCCACGAGACGCTCGAGCCGGGAGTGTTGTGCCATGTCGGCGAGAGCGGAGACCGGCTCTACACCGTGCGCGCGGCGTCGCCGCGCATTCTCGCGGTCCAGACGCTCCGCTGGTTTGCGGACCTGGCCGACAAGTACGCGGACGGCTACCTGCGCTTCACGAGCCGCAACAATGTGGAGTTCCTGCTGGCGAACAAGGACAACATCGCTCCGCTGAAGAAGGAGCTGGCGTCGCAGAACTTCCTTGTCGGCGGTACGAACAATGCCATCAGCAATGTGGTTCACACCCAGGGCTGGGTGCATTGCCACTCGTCGGCGACCGATGCGTCGGGCCTGGTCAAGAGCGTGATGGATGCGCTCGCGTCGCACTTCACGCAGGAAGACATGCCGGCCAAGCTGCGTCTGGCCGTGGCGTGCTGTCTGAACATGTGCGGCGCCGTGCACTGCTCGGACATCGCGATCCTGGGCACGCACCGGAAGCCGCCGAAGATCAGGCACGACCTGCTGCCGAAGGTTTGCGAGGTCCCGACCCTGATTGCTTCGTGCCCGACGGGTGCGATCCGGCCGGCGACCGTGGACGGCAAGCAGTCGGTGGAGGTGGTCGAAGAGCAGTGCATGTACTGCGGCAACTGCTATACGGTTTGCCCGGCGATGCCGCTGAACGACCCCGATAACGACGGCGTGTCGATCTGGGTGGGCGGCAAGGTCAGCAATGCGCGCTCCGCCCCGAAGTTCAGCAAGCTGGCGATTCCGTTCATCCCGAACAATCCGCCGCGGTGGCCTGAAGTGGTCGACGCCGTGGTGAAGATCGTCGAGGTGTACGCGAAGCACGCCCGCAAGCACGAGCGGATGGGCGAGTGGATCGAGAGGGTCGGATGGCCGCGGTTCTTCGAACTGACGGGCATTCCGTTCACGCGCTACCACATTGACGACTTCAAGCACGCCGGGCTGACGTTTGCCCGCTCGGCGCACGTGCGGTTCTAGTTTGCGGCGGGGCGGTTCTTCGCGGCCGCCCCGCGCGGTTCGAGGAAACGAGGGATGGCTCTTTTCAAGCAACCGAAAAAGGTGGTCGTGAAGACGGGCGGATCGACCGGAGCGGAGATCAGCCCGCTGCGGCCGAGATACGCGCCGAAGCTGCCGCCGTGTTCGCACGGCTGCCCGAACGGGATCGACATTCGCGGCTGGGTGACGATTATCGCGCAGCACGAGGCCTATGGGCGGACGCCGGAGCAGGCTTACGAGATCGCCTGGCGCGCGATCACCGACCGCAACCCCTTTCCGGCGGTGTGCGGACGCGTCTGCCCGCATCCGTGCGAGGGCGAGTGCAACCGCAACGCCAAAGAAGGCGGGGTGGCGATCAACGCGCTCGAGCGATTCATCGGGGATTTCGGAATCGAGAAAGGGCTGAAGCTCTCGCGGACGGAAGAGAGGCGGCCCGAGCGCGTGGCCGTGGTAGGCGCGGGCCCGGCCGGCCTTTCGTGCGCCTATCAGCTCGCGAAGCGGGGCTACGACGTTACGGTGTTCGAAGCTTTCAGCCGTCCCGGGGGAATGCTGCGCTACGGCATACCGGCATACCGGCTGCCGCGCTGCGTGCTCGATGCGGAGATAGAGCGGATCGTCGACCTCGGTGTGGAGCTGCGCTGCGGCGTGAAGGTGGGACGCGACGTGCTGCTGGACCAGCTTCGCGGGGCTTATCAGGCGGTGTTCGTCGGCATCGGCGCCCACAAGGGGCGCAAGCTCGGCGTGCCCGGCGAGGACGGCGCATCGAACGTTTTCACGGGCACCGAGTTTCTCAACCAGGCCAACCGGGGCGAGGCCGTTCAGATCGGCGGCAAGGTGATTGTGATCGGCGGTGGCGATACTGCCATCGACGCGGCGCGGGTGAGCAAGCGGATGGGGGCGGACGTCACCATCCTGTACCGGCGCACGCGCGCCGAAATGCCGGCGATCGCTCCCGAGATCGAGGGAGCGCTAGAAGAGGGCATCAAAATCGAGTTTCTGGCCGCGCCGGTCGAAATCCTGCGCAACAACAGCCGGGCGACCGGTATGCGCTGCATCCGGATGGAACTCGGCGAGCCCGACAAGAGCGGAAGGCCAAGGCCGGTTCCGAAGCCGGGCAGCGAGTTTGAACTTGAAGCAACGGCGATCATAGCGGCCATCAGCCAGGAGCCGGACTTCGATGGGTTCGGCGCACTGTGCTCCGGGAAGGACTGGATCAACGCCGACGAGTGGGGCGCGACGGCTGCCGAAGGCGTTTACGCCGGCGGCGACGACGTTGAACTCGGGCTGGTGACCATAGCCATCGCGCAGGGCCGTTTTGCGGCCGAGGCGATCGATGCCCACTTCCGCGGGACCAGGCTGGAGAGCCGGGCGAAGGTGGAGCCGATCCGGCCCGAGCGGATGAAGATCGGCTGGTACAAGGAAGCGCCAAGGAACGAACGCGCGCACGTGCCGCCGGCGGAACGCGCATTTGAGACGGAGATTGAGCAGGGTTTCACGGCGGATCAGGCGCTGGCGGAGTCCAAGCGCTGCATGTCGTGCGGCATGTGCATGGACTGCGAGACCTGCTGGATGTACTGCACGAACAGCTGCTTTGTGAAGCTGCCGAAGGGCGAGCATTACCGCATCAAGCTTGAGGTTTGCAATGGCTGCAAGAAGTGTGCGGAGGAGTGCCCCTGCGGCTATATCGATCTGGTTTAACAGGAGGGCAAAGTGCCGGTTTTTGAGGTTAATGGAAGGCAATACAACGTGGACGAGGACGGTTTCCTTGAGGATCCGTCGATCTGGAACGAGTCCGTCGCGCTCGATTTCGCCACAACCGAGGGCGTAGCCGAGCTGACCGAGAATCACTGGAAGGTAATCAACTATCTGCGCAATTACTATCTTCAGTTCGGTATTGCGCCGATGATCCGGAAGCTCTGCAAAGAGACGGGTTTCAAGTTGAACGAGATTTACGACATGTTTCCGTCCGGTCCCGCGAAGGGCGCCTGCAAGCTGGCCGGGCTGCCCAAGCCGACCGGTTGCGTTTAGAGCCAGTTTGCCGGGCTGTTTGCCGGGCCGCCCGGCGGCCCGTTCGCCGGCCGGGAGTCGAGTACAGGGAGATCGCCGGCCGGCTGCCGCTCAGGCGCGGCGGCACGGGCGCGCCGGGACAGGGGAGCCGGCAAGGGCGACCCGGGGGAGCGGAGCGGAATGTCTGAAGTGACAGTACTCTCGGCTGAGGAACAGGGTGCTATCGCCGCGGCGTGGCTGGAAGCCACGCTGGCGGCGTACCCGCCCCAGACTTCGCGGTTCCTGTCGCAGGAAAAAGACAGGTTTCGCAACCCGGTGGGGTATGCGCTGCGGAACGGCCTGCCCGTGCTGCTGGCGGAACTGCTCGGCGGCATGGAAGCCGGGCGCATCACACCTGTCCTCGACGAAATCATGCGAATGCGCGCGGTTCAGGATTTCACGCCCAGCCGCGCATTGAGCTTTTTGTTCGCGCTCAAGCCGGTGCTGCGCGAGAGGCACGCCTCCCTCGCCACGGCGGAGATGGACGACCGCATCGACCGCCTGGCGCTCGAGGCGTTCGATCTTTACGTGGAGTGCCGCGAGCGCATGCACGAGATCAGGACGCGCGAGGCGGAGCGCCGTACGTTCGTCAGCGCGCGTATGCAAGCGGGGAAAGCTTAATGAAGGCCACTTACGCCGCCGTCGCCGTGTGCGTGATAGCGGCGATCGGTTTTGCGGCGGGCGCGGCGCCGCCGCTCCAATTCGTACTCGGCGCGATAGTGCCCTATGCGGCGATCGCGATATTTCTCGCCGGAATTGCGTGGCGGATGGTTCGTTGGGCGCGCACGCCCGTGCCGTTCCGTATAACGGCCACCTGCGGGCAGCAAAAATCGCTGCCGTTCATCAGGCACGCGAAGCTGGACAACCCGTTCACCACGGCCGGCGTGATCGGCCGCATGGCGCTCGAGGTGCTGCTGTTCCGGTCGCTGTTCCGCAACACGAAATCGGAGCTGCGCCCCGGGCCGCGCCTGGTGTTCGGCGAGGAGAAGCTTCTTTGGCTGGGCGCGATCGCGTTCCACTACTCCTTCCTCATCATTTTTCTGAGGCACCTGCGGTTCTTTTTGGAACCGGTTCCCGGGTTCGTAACGGCTCTTGAAGCCATCGACGGGTTCTTCCAGGTTTCCGCGCCCGTGATCTACCTTACTGACGGCCTGATCATCGCCGCGCTCGGGTATTTGCTGCTGAGGCGTTTCACGAACCCGATGATGAGGTACGTATCGCTGTTCACGGACTATTTCGCGCTGTTCCTGCTGCTTGGCCTGGCCGGGTCCGGAATCCTGCTGCGCTACTTCGTACGCGGGGAGCTGCTTCCGGTGAAGCAGCTCGCCATGGGGATCGTCACGTTCTCGCCCGTGGTGCCCGCGGGCATCTCAGCGCTGTTTTTCGTACACCTGCTGATGCTGAGCACGCTGATTGCGTGGTTCCCGTTCAGCAAGCTGATGCACATGGGCGGCATTTTCCTGAGCCCTACCAGGAACCTGGCGAACAACAATCGCGCGAAGCGGCACGTGAACGTCTGGAACTATCCGGTGAAGGTCCACACGTACCAGGAATGGGAGCATGAGTTCCACGACAAGATTGTAGCGGCCGGGCTGCCGCTGGATGAGGTGAAAAATGGCTGAAGCGACACCCAAGCCCGACCAGCTCGTTCAGATCGACTACCGGCCTCCGAAGCGCGACTGGCTGGAGCCTTCGGCCGAGTTCCGCAAAGGCACGTTCTGCTACAGCGCGCTTCCGAAGAACCTTCAGTATCTTGACCTGCCGAACCCGCGCGAGTGGCAGCCGTTCGACAAGGATTGGAAGCTGCCCGAGAACTGGAAGGAGATAATCCTCAAGGGCCTCAAGGAGCGTGTTGAGAAGTACCGCTCTTTCCGGCTGTTCATGGACATATGCGTGCGCTGCGGCGCGTGCGCGGATAAGTGCCACTTCTATATCGGCTCGGGCGACCCGAAGAACATGCCGGTGCTCAGGGCGGAGCTGATCCGCTCGGTGTACCGGCGCTATTTTACGCCGGCGGGCAAGATGTTCGGCTCTCTGGTCGGCGCGCGCGACCTGACTGTGAAAGTCCTGAAGGAGTGGTTCTACTACTTCTACCAGTGCACCGAATGCCGCCGCTGCTCGGTGTTCTGCCCTTACGGCATCGACACCGCGGAGATCACGATGATCGCGCGCGAGCTGCTGAACCTGGTGGGCTGCAACATCAACTGGGTGCTGGAACCAGCGGCGAACTGCTTCCGTACGGGCAACCACCTCGGCATCCAGCCGCACGGCTTCAAGGATTCTATCGACTTCGCGGTGGACGAACTGGAGGAGCTGACGGGGATCAGGGTCGAGGCGCCGATCATGAAGAAAGGCGCCGAGGTGCTGCTCATCGTGCCCTCGGCGGACTACTTCGGCACGCCGCATTATTACACGCTGCTCGGCTACCTGGTCCTGCTGCACGAGACAGGCCTCGATTACACTTTCAGCGCGTTTGCCTCCGAGGGCGGCAATTTCGGCCTGTTCACCTCGCACGAGATGATAAAGCGGCTGAACGCGAAGATCTACCAGGAAGCGAAGCGGCTGGGCGTGAAGTGGATACTCGGCGGGGAATGCGGCCACATGTGGCGCGTGATGCACCAGTACATGGACACGATGAACGGGCCGGCGGATTTCCTGGAGGTGCCGGTTTCGCCGGTCACAGGGACGCGGTTCGGGCACGCGGCATCGACGAAGATGATCCACATCGCCGAGTTCACGGCGGACCTCATTGCGCACAACAAGCTGAAACTGGACCCGCGGCGCAACGACCACTGGCGGGTGACCTATCACGATTCCTGCAACACATCGCGCGCGATGGGTATTCTCGAGGAGCCGCGCTACATTCTGAAGAACGTCTGCCGGAACTTTTTCGAGATGCCGGAGAACACCATCCGCGAGCAGACATTCTGCTGCGGAAGCGGATCGGGCCTGGGCACGGATGAAAATCTCGAGATGAGGCTGCGCGGCGGGCTGCCGCGCGCCAATGCGGTGAAGTACGTCAAGGACAGGCACGGCGTGAACGTGCTGACGTGCATGTGCGCCATCGATAAAGCAACGCTGCCCGGGCTGCTCGAGTATTGGGTGCCGGGAGTGGAGGTGGCCGGAGTGCACGAACTGGTCGGGAACGCAATCGTCATGGAGGGCGAGAAGCGCACCACGGACCTGCGCGGTCAACCGTTCGTAGAGGAGGTCGCGGCGACTCATGCGTGACCAGGGGATCATTTATGCCGGGCTGGTGCTGTTCCTGGGCGTGATCACGCTTCCGATCACGTACAATCTCGCCGCCGGGAACACGTCGAGGCCGCCCGAAGTCAAGCTGCCGGTGAACTCGAAACAATGTGTCGCGCCGGTGGAATATATGCGAGTCTCGCACATGCGTCTGTTGCTGAACTGGCGGGAATCGGTGGTCCGCAACGGCGTGCGCACGTACAGGACTCTGGACGGCCGCACATTCGATATGAGCCTCACGCGCACCTGCCTCGAGCAGTGCCACACGAACAAAGCGGAGTTCTGCGACCGGTGCCACAACTACATGGCGGTGAAGGGGCCGTACTGCATGGACTGCCATGTGGACCCCAAGCTTGCGGCCACAGCCGTGGCGAGCGCGGCGAAGCCGGAGGCGCAGCCATGAAGAAGATGACGCGAAAAGGATTTCTTAAGGCGGGCGGCGCGGCGCTGGTGGTGATCGCCGGAAAGAGGATCGCCGGGACCGAGGGCGCCGCGGCGGCGCCTCCTCCCCCGCCTGGCGCGCTGACGGCGAAGCGGTGGGCGATGGTGGTTGACCTTGCCAGGTGCCGCGAGAAAGAAGGATGCACGGCCTGCATCGCGGCCTGCCACCGGGAGCACAACGTGCCGCAGTTTAACGACCGCGCGCACGAGGTGAAGTGGCTCTGGAAGGAGCCGTACGCGAACGTCTTCCCGGAGAACGCCGCCCAGTATACCGAAGCCGCCGAGCGCGGCGGCCCCGTGCTGGTGACATGCAACCACTGCGCGAGCCCGGCCTGCGTCCGGGTGTGCCCGACACAGGCAACCTGGCAGCGCGAGGACGGCATCGTGATGATGGACTGGCACCGCTGCATAGGTTGCCGGTACTGCGTCGCGGCCTGCCCCTACGGTTCGCGAAGCTTCAACTGGGAAGATCCGCGGCCGCACATTTCACACCTGAACGCGAACTATCCCACGCGCACGAAGGGCGTGGTGGAGAAGTGCACGTTTTGCGAAGAGCGCCTGGCGAAAGGACAGTTGCCGGCCTGCGTTGAGGCCTGCCCCGCGAAGGCGATCGTGTTCGGCGACATCGAGGACCCGAAGTCCGAGGTGCGCGCGGTTCTGCGAGAGCGGTTCAGCTTGAGGCGCAAGCCGGAACTGGGCACCCAGCCGCACATCTTCTATCTGATTTGAGGGCACTGCGATGTTCATGTTTGAGAAAGCGGTGACGGGCAGCCGCCGGTACTGGCTTTGGATCGGCCTGCTGTCGGTGGTGATGCTGGGCGGGCTGTTTGCATGGCTGCGCCAGTTCAACCAGGGCCTGGGCATTACCGGGCTGAGCCGCGACGTAAGCTGGGGCCTGTACATCGCGCAATTCACGTTCCTGGTGGGCGTTGCGGCCTCGGCGGTTATGGTGGTGCTGCCTTACTACCTGCATAACTTCAAAGTCTTCGGCCGCATCACGATTCTCGGCGAGTTCCTGGCCATCTCTTCGGTGACTATGTGCATGCTGTTCATCTTTGTGGACATGGGACAGCCGATGCGCGTGCTGAACGTAATGCTGTATCCCACGCCGCACTCGATGATGTTCTGGGATATGGTGTCACTGGGCGGGTATCTGGTGCTGAACGCCACCATCGCATACGTGACGCTTTCGGCGGAAAGGAAAGGCGTTCCGCCGCCGTCGTGGATCAAGCCGGTAATCGTCCTCTCGATACCGTGGGCGGTGAGCATCCACACGGTGACGGCATTCCTGTACGCCGGTCTGCCGGGACGCTCGTTCTGGCTCACGGCGATCCTGGCGCCGAGATTCCTGGCCTCGGCGTTTGCGGCAGGTCCGGCACTGCTCATCCTGCTGTGCATGGTGATTCGCAAGGTCAGCAAGTTCGACTGCGGCCGCGAGCCCATTCAGAAACTCGCAGTCATCGTGACATATGCCATGTGCGCGAATGTGTTCTTCGTGCTGATGGAGATGTTCACGGCGCTTTACAGCGGCATCCCTGAGGACGCGGAGCACTTCCGCTTCCTTTTCTTCGGGCTCGAAGGACACGCGCCCCTCGCACCCTGGATGTGGACCTCCGTAATCCTGGCCGCGGCGGCGCTGGTGTTGCTGATAGCGCCGAAGATGCGGCACAACGAGAAAATCCTGGCCGCGACCTGCGGGATGGTTTTCCTGTCGCTGTGGATCGATAAAGGCATGGGCCTGATCGTTGGCGGATTCGTTCCATCTCCGCTGGGCGCAGTGACGGTGTACGTGCCGACGCCTCCCGAGGTCGCCATCACACTCGGCATATGGGCTTTGGGCATGCTGATGGTGACAGTCTTCTATAAGATCACCCTCGCGGTGAGAGAAAGCCTGGTATAAATGATGAAAACCAGCCGTCGCATGAGCGAGGACTGGCTGGCGGTTGTTATCGGCCTGTTCATCTTCGTCCTCGCGTTCGGGTATTTCTTTGGGGCGGACCTGCTCGGTTGGGCGGTGACGACCTCGGTTTGGACCAGCCTGGGCACGGCGCTCGGCACGGTCTCGAAGACGTACGCGTGGCTAACAGGCGTAGGCTCGCTGCTGCTCACGTATGTATTTCTGGCGATTGTGATGGCGTTCGGCGCGCGGCTGCTGGGCGCCGGCGCCGGGCAGTTCCTCAAGGGTTTCACAGCCGTGTTTTTTATCAGCTACGGATGCTGGATCCTGGGGAGTTGGGCATACATCGCCGCGACCCCGGACAAACTTAAGAGCTACGGCATTCCCTGGTCGCTGAATCTCACTAACGAGTCGGGATTCATCGTGGCGCTGGTAGCGGGATTGCTCGTAGGCAACTTCTGGCACGGCGGCGTGCTGCTGATGAAGGAAGCGGTGAGGCCGGAACTATACGTGAAGACGGCCATAGTGATCCTCGGCGGGTTCCTGGGCGCGACCGCCGCGGAACAGCTCGGCCTGGCGACCACGGTGATGTTCCTGGGCCTGTGCGCCATCATCGAGGCCTACCTGATCTATTGGGCGCTGGTGTACTTCATCGCGAGGAAGTATTTCCGCTTCAGCCGCGAGTGGGCCGTCCCGCTGGCTTCCGGAATTTCGATCTGCGGCGTTTCGGCGGCGATAGCGACGGGATCGGCGGTGAAAGCCCGGCCGATGGTGCCCATCATGGTGTCCTCACTCGTTGTGGTGTTCGCGGTCGTGGAGCTGCTGATCCTGCCTTTCATGGCGCAGCACATGCTGTTTCATGAGCCGATGGTGGCGGGCGCATGGATGGGATTGGCCGTCAAGACCGACGGAGCCGCGGTGGCGAGCGGCGCGATAACCGAATCGCTTATCGTGGCGAAGGCTGCGGAAGAGGGCGTGCGCTATCAGCCGGGCTGGGTTATGGCCGTGGCCACAACGGTGAAGGTGTTTATCGATGTGTTCATCTGCGTATGGGCTTGCATTCTCGCATGGATCTGGACGTCGAAGATAGAACGCAAGCCCGGGCAGACCGTCTCCCGCAGCGAGATCTGGCTCCGCTTCCCGAAGTTCATACTGGGCTACCTGGCGACGTTCCTCGTAGTGCTGGCGATCGGGTTGCTTCTGCCCGAAATGGCGAAGAACGTCAAGGCCGCCATGGGTCAGGCGAATGTGTTCCGCGGCATTTTCTTTGTGATGACGTTCTTCACGATAGGAGTCTTCTCGAATTTCCGGAAGCTGTGGGAGGAAGGAATCGGGAAACTCGCGCTGGTATACGTTCTGTGCCTGTTCGGGTTCATTATCTGGATCGGACTTGCGATCTCGTGGATCTTCTTCCACGGGGTGCGTCCGCCGGTGATGTAGGCCGGGCGGCTTAGGAGAGCGATATGGATGAACCGAAAATCGCCGAAGAGCTTCGGAAGATGGAGTACGATCCGCTTCTGCCGGTGGAGAAGCGGCTGATTGCGTGGAGCCTGGCGCTGGGAGTCGTGCTCACAGGATTGCTCCTCCTTGTGAGATACGCTTTCTTTGAAGTGTAGCGCCGACAATGCATTTTCCCGGTCCGTAAACGGCTGTCCGGCTTGTGTCCAGCGCCGCGCGCTTCTGAAAGATGTAAGGCAAGCCGCAGGAGCGAAGGCTCAACCGGCTCGCCGCCCCGGCCCTGGCGGCCGCCGCCGGCGGCCGGGGAGGGATTTACGGCGCCGCGGCGGCACAATGATCGCGCCGTTTCTCGCGCACAGGCCGGTCAGCACGCCGCGGGTCGCGGCTGTGCCGGCGGCGCGGATATCCGCAGCCGGCGACGTTGTTCCGTTCTTCTGGAGGTAGGCGGGAATGAACCGGCGTGTTCTGATTGTCGGCGGAATGGCAGCGGGCGCGAGTTGCGCCGCGCGCCTGCGCCGTCTGGACGACCGTGCCGAGATCGTCATTTTCGAGCGCCAGCCCTGGGTTTCGGTGGCAAGCTGCGGCCTGCCGTACCTGGCCGGCGGCGTCATCCGGGACGAGGCGCGGCTCTCGGTGGAGACGCCGCGGTCTTTGCGCGAGCGATTCAACATCGACGTGCGAACGGAAACGGAGGTCGTCTCGATCGAACGCGACCGGCGCGCGGTCCGCGTGCGGAACCTGCGCACGCGCAGAAGGGCCGAGGAGCGCTATGACGCGCTCGTACTGGCCACCGGCGCGATCCCCGTGCGGCCTCAGTGGCCGGGCATAGACCTGCCGGGCGTGTTCTGCATCCGCACGCTGGGCGACGTCCACTCGCTTTCCACGTGGATCGACAGCATCAAGCCGGACCGCGCAACGGTAATCGGGGCGGGACTCGTCGGGCTGGAGATGCTCGAGAATCTGGCCGCGCGCGGTCTGCGCATGAGTCTCATCGAGAAAATGCCGCAGGTGGCGCCGGTGCTGGATCGCGAGATGGCCGAGCCGCTCCTGCGCGCGATAGAGGCGAACCGCGTGGATGTGACGCTCGGCGAAGGCGTGGCCGGATTCGATGCGGGCGACAACGGCGGACTTATTGTGCGAACCTGGGGCGGCAGGACCATCAGGACCGGTGCGGCGATTGTCGCTGTCGGCGTGAAAGCGGACACAGCGCTGGCGAAAGCGGCGGGCCTGGAGATCGGGCAATCCGGCGCCGTGCGAGTCGATACGTCTATGCGCACCAGTGATCCGAACATCTGGGCCGTGGGCGACGCGGCAGAGGCCGCGCACACAGTCACCGGCGAGCCGTGCGTTGCATCGCAAGCCGGGCCGGCCAGCCGGCAGGGACGCATCGCCGCGGATTCCATCTGCGGGCGGGCCTCCACTTTTCGGGGGGTGCAGGGAACAGTCGCATTCCGCTGTTTCGGCGTCACCGCGGCCGTTACCGGCGCCACCGAGGCCGCTTTGCGCCACACTGAGGCGGAAGACTTCGAAGTCGTCTATCTGCACCCGGACCATCACGCCGCCTACTACCCCGGTGCGACGCCCATTTCCATGAAAATCTTGTTCTCGCGCGAGGACGGGCTCATCCTGGGGGCGCAGGCGGTTGGCGAGAGCGGCGCCGAGCGCAGAATCGATGTGATCGCGCTTGCGATACAGAAGGGCGGCACGGTTTTCGATCTCGAAGAAGCTGAACTCTGCTACGCGCCGCAGTTCGGTTCAGCCCGCGATGCGGTCAATCTGGCCGGCATGGTGGCAGCGAACGCGCTTCGCGGCGACATGCCCGTGGCGCACTGGAGCGATCTGCGCAATCCCTGCGTTCTCATCATGGATGTTCGTGATGCGGACGAGTTTGCAGCCGACCATATCGAAGGCTCCATCAACGTGCCGCTCTCAGAATTGCGCAACCGCATGCCGGATCTCCCGGCCTGCCGCGAGATCTGGGTCACCTGCGGCATCGGCCAGCGCGCGTACTATGCGGTCCGGATGCTGATGCAAAACGGTTTCCAGGCGCGGGTGCTTCCGGGAGGCTACCGCACGTATTGCGGATGGTATTCGTAGCTAGGTGCGGGTTGGGTGCAGCCCGATACCCGGATGCACGTTGAATTCCGGCCCGAGCCGGGCGCGGATGAACTCGATCAACAGGCGGCGGTCGGCCATCGCGATAGCCTCTATGATTCCGCCGCGGTACAGCGCTCGCGTGGCTTCGCGAATGCGCGCGCCGGGCCAGCCTAACCCGGCCATCTGCCGGCGCAGGTCGCCCATAAGCCGCACCAGTTCGCCGTACTCCTCTCCGTAGCGGCACTCGAGTTCTTCCCGGAGCACGCCCGAGAGGGCGGGGCATTCGCCGTCGGTGGCGATCGCAATAGTCAAACTGCCTCGCCGCACCGATGCCGGGACCGTGAAGCTGCACAGTGCGGGGCGATCTACGACATTGATGAGGACGCCGAGCGCCTGCGCGTCCTTGTACACCTGCTCGTTAACCTGCTCGTCATTGGTGGCGGCGATGGCGATGTATGCGCCGTAAAGATCGGAGCGCCTGTACGCGCGCCAGCACGCGGCGATGAGCCCCTGTGAAGCCAACTCGCGGAGGCGGTCCACTGCTTCGGGAGCCACCACCGTCACGGCGGCTCCCGCTTCGAGCAGGTCCGTCACCTTGCGGCAGGCCACTTTGCCGGCGCCTACAACAACGGCGACTTTTCCTTCAAGGCGGAGGTTTACAAGGTATCCCAAATTCGTACTATACGCCGGAGCCGGAGTTGCTGCGAGCGGGCAGGCATTCGCGCAGCGCCGGCAGACTGCAATCGACGCTCGACAAGACCGGCACGGTGTACCGCCCGCGGAGTTTGGGCAGCACGCGAGCCATGGAAACCTGCGCGAGAACGATGACGTCCACTCCCGAGTTCGCCAGTTTGTCGACGGCGGAGATCACCATCTCGTCATGGTCCTCAGGATGGCCGCATAAAAGCGCCGTGTAGGCATCGTCCACCACCTCCGGCACGATGCCGATCGTCTTTCCGATCTCGGCGGCCGCGCTGCGCAGCAGTTCCAGCGACGGCTCGAGGGTGGCGCGGAACGTAGCTGCAACGCCGATTCGCGCGCCGAGCCGCACGGCGCGGGCGGCCAGCGGAGTGTCGATCTTAAGGACCGGTATCTCGACTTCCGATGCGAGCTTCCGGACCAGGCTGATCGGCGCCGACGAGCACGTGATGAGCACCGCTTCGGCAGAGTAGCCGTTCCGCGCGACGGACAGCAGATCGCGGAAGCGCCATTCCGCCGCCCGGTAATTGCCGGTTGCGAAGAACCGGAGGATGCCTTCGTCCAGCAGATTAGTGATGTCGTATTCCGGCGCCGCCGCGCTGAAGTACGCCATCAGCGGGGGAATAGCAGCGTGCGCGGTGTGGATGAAGGCGACCTGCCGTTTCATGTCTTACAGGCATCGATTATAGCGGACAGTGTGCCGGTTTCGCCTTGTTGCATGCGGGCGGCGTGTGGTGAGCGGTATTCGCCCGCCCTCGGGTGGGCCGGGCCGGCTCCGGTGAGCTCAGCGGCCTGGACTACTTCCGGAGGCGCCGGTGATCCACGCGGGAGCGCACCGGCCCGTGCCGCGCGACCCACGGCTGTGAACAGACCAATCTCACAACCAGATGTCGGGCAGAACGGCCGTAGGGCGGCATGTGCTAATAATCGGTCATCAAGAGTTTGTGTGCGGCCTGCTGCACAGAGCGTGGCAGCCTGCGCTGCGAGATAACGATCGAAAGGGAACCATGTCTTCCGAGCGCAACAGAAGCAGTATGAGTCGGCGGCTGTTTGCCGGTGGCGCACTCGCCACAGCCGCCTCGTACGGGCGCATATCAGGCGCCAACGACCGCATCCGCGTCGGCGCGATCGGTACGGGTGGCCGCTGCCAGTACCTGATGCAGGTACTGAACCAGGTCGGCGGGAACGAGATCGTCGCCGTCTGCGATGTTTACGAACCGCGCCGGCAGGAAGCCCGGCAGAAGTTCGCGCCCGGCGCATCCGAAACCGGAGATCACCGGGCCGTGCTCGAGCGCCCGGACATCGATGCCGTCGTCATCGGCACGCCGGACCACTGGCACGTCCCCATCACCATCGACGCCTGCAAAGCCGGCAAGGACGTCTACTGCGAGAAGCCGGTGACACACGCGCTCGCCGAAAGCGAGCCGCTGATCGCCGCCGTGCGCGAGAACAAGCGCGTGGTGCAGACCGGCACGCAGCAGCGCAGTTGGGCGCACTACATGCAAGCGAAGCAGCTCATCGACGACGGCGCACTGGGGCAGGTAACGTTCATCCGCACGTACTGGTATCAGAACCATCTGCACGCGGCGCAGGGCGGAGATTTCGACACCTCGAAGCTCGACTGGAAACGTTTCCTCGGTAGCGCTTCCCCGCGCCCGTTCGACGCCGACCAGTACGCGAACTGGCGCTGGTATTGGGATTTCGGCGGCGGCGCCATGACCGATCTGTTCATTCACTGGGTGGACGTGGCCCACTGGATAACCGGTGAAGATACGCCGGACCGGGCCACCGCGACCGGCGTCACGGCGCTTATCAAGCAGCGGCAGACGCCCGACACGATGAGCGCCGCGCTGAGATACCCGTCCGCCGTCGTCGAGTTCGATTCCGCCCTGCTCGGCTATATCGAAGGCGGCGGGCTGATGATCCGCGGCACGAAGGGCGCTATGCGGCTGCACCGGAACGGGTTCGAGATCTACGGCGAGATACCGCGGTACAGCGAAGGGTGGATGCCGCCGAAGCCGCTCGAGAGCGTCAGAAGCGACCAAGACGGCACCGTGGACCACGTGCGCAACTTCCTGGACTGCATACGCTCGCGCAAGGACCCCACCGCAAGCGTGGAGATCGGCGTGGCCGCGGCGCGCGCGGGGCATGTGGCCAACCTGGCGCTGCGCGGAAACGGAGTCTGGACGGCCTGACACCCGTTTCGGACGCCGGCCGTGTACGGAAAGGGGTGCTCGTGTGGCTGCGGGGCCCTGCTATGCCCGCCGCACGGAACCACCTCCACGCCGGCGGTGTCTACTCGGCGTGGATATTCTTGCCCACTCGTTGTGGGCCTTGGCCCTGGCCGGCGCCGCCCCCCGTAAGGTCCGGCCTCGCATGCGATTGCCGTGGGCGGCCGCCTGGGGCATTCTCCCTGACCTCGCCACGTTCGCCGTTCCGGCTGTAGTCAGAATCTGGCGCCTGGCGACGGGGGCCTCGAAATCCTTGCTGCCGGACGGCAGCGGCCCGCGATTCGACTGGGTGTGGAACGTCTACAACGGCACTCACAGCGCGTTCGTTCTTGCTGTCGTCTTCGGCGCCGTCCGGCTGATCCTGCGCAGGCCGGTGTGGGAGATGCTCGGGTGGGCTCTTCACATCCTGATCGATGTATTCACACACAACGGGTTGTTTGCAGTTCAGTTCCTGTGGCCGCTGTCGGCGATTCACGTGAATGGTGCAAGGTGGGAGGCGGGGTGGCTTCTGGCAGCGAACTACGCCGCGCTCGCTGCGGTCTGCATCCTGCTATGGGTTGACGGCAGGCGCAAAGCGAGGGCGGCAGCATCGTCAGCTCAGTGAAAATTGCACACATGGCGGCCCCGGTTGTTCTCGAACCCGCGACAGTGCTACCTTGGGGCGCATATCCGAGTGTCGCAGGGGTTTTCAGCAATACCCGGCGCCGCCGCCGCGCGACGGGTCCGGTTGAATGCGCAGTCCACGGCCGTATGCGGCCGGTTGAGCGCAATTGCACCAACGGAGCGCGTCGAACGTCCAGTCCCGGCCACGCGAATTTCTTCACGCATAACCGGCGCTGTCAGACCAGCCCGCCCGGGTTCGGAATCGCATCTCACCGGCGTGCGGCCGTAATGGAGTCCTCATACATATGATCGCCCTAAGGTGGCCCAAAGAGTGGCAAACCGCCGCGGTTCTGGAGTCTGTTACTTCTCCTGTAACTCATATCGTTGTTGCAGCCGCCGATAGACAAAGCGCGGGACCCGTGCTGGCCGGGGCTGATGCGCGTGGATTGCGAGTGGTGGACGATGGCACCCCGCCGCCGGGAGTAGCCATCGTGGAGGCCGGGTGGCCGGGGACACGGCACTTCGGGCGCTCGCACGATAAGCCATCGCCGGCCGGCGGGGAGCACGCGACGCTCGCGGGTCCGACCGGGCATCCCTGGGTGGATTCCATCGGGTGGGTCGTCCAACTCGCCCGAATGAGGAGCCCCGCCGGCGCAATCTGGGTGGACGCACGGCCGGAAGGCGGCGTGATCCGCACCGAAGCGTACCTGAGGGCAGTAGCCGATGCCGGGGCGAACGGTGGCGCATGGATGATCTCGCTCGACAAGGATCTCGCCGCCGGCATTGCTGCGCGCAAGCCTGCTGCGCTCGAAACCTGGAAAAAGATCCTTTCCGCGTACGGTTTCTTCGAGCGGCACAAAGCCTGGAACGGTTACCGGCGGGTGGCGGCATTCGGCCTCGTTTCGGATTTCTCAGGCGGCAACGAGTTCTTCGCGGGCGAGATTCTGAACATGACCACCCGCAACAATCAACCGTGCCTCATACTCGAGAAGTCCAAGGTGGACTCCGCGGCGCTCAAAGGGCTGCGTGCGGCGGTCTACGTGGACGAACAGCCTCCGGATCCGGCACTGCGGCGTACGCTGCTGTCTTTCGCCGATGCCGGCGGGTTGCTCATCCTCGGGACGAAGTGGGGCGCGCCGGAAGGGAATCCGCTGCCGGACACTCATCCGCGATTTCAGCTCCGGTCTTTCGGGAAAGGCAGGCTGGCAGTCTCCAAGGAAGAGAGTCCGGATCCGTACGTGTTTATGAAAGACATACCGCTGCTTGTGAGCCATCGGTACGATGTCGTGCGGCTGTTCGGCGCAGATGCGGCCATTCTCTATTACACTGCGACGGCTGATGCACGCCGGGGCGTGGTGCAGGTGGTGAGTTACTCGTTCTTTCCGCGAAATGGCGCCGAACTGGCCGTGCGCGTTGCCGCACCGTACCGGGAAGCACGGATGTGCAGCTTCGACGACCCCGAACCGAAGAAGATCGAAATGCTTGTGGACAGGAACGCTTCGGAGGCGCACCTGCCGCCCGTACCGGTGTACGCAGCCGTGGAGTTTGTCAGATGAGCACACCTTGCAGCCGCAGAAAGCTCCTGAAGAGCGCCGTTCTGGGCGCGACTTTTGCGAGCCGCTCGTTCGCCCGTGCGCAGGCCGCGCCGCCGGCTCGCGTTGCCATCGCGAAGTGCTCCACCTATGACAGCAGCGAATTGCTCCCCGTGCTGAGCCGGATGTTCGACCAGATCGGCGGGCTGGGGCGTCTCGCAAAGGGCAAGACAGTCGCGATTAAGATCAACCTGACCGGCCAGCTCTTTTATAGGATTGGATACCTCACCCCCGAGGACACCTGCTGGACGCATCCCGCCGTGATTGGCTCCGTTGTGCACCTGATGGGAAGAGCCGGGGCGCGGCGGATAAGAATCCTCGAGGGTGCCTTTTCCACCGGCGAGCCGCTGGAGGAGTTCATGTTGCAGGCGAACTGGGAGCCGCTGGACATAATGAATGCCGCGCCGAAAGTGGAGTTTGAGAACACGAACACGCTCGGCAGTGGCAAGAAATACTCGCGATTCGCAGTTCCTCACGGCGGCTACATATTCAAAGCTTACGACCTGAACCACTCCTATGAGGAGTGCGATGTGTTCGTTTCGATCGCGAAATTGAAAGAACACGCGACGGCGGGCATCACACTTACGATGAAGAACTGCTTCGGCGCGACGCCAATATCGATTTACGGCGATAGCGCGGGAGAGGACGAGCCGAACGAAAATCCGACGGGGGGCCGCAATATGATGCATACCGGACATCGACAGCCGTCCAAGTGCGCTCTGCCGGAGAACGACCCCGCCTCGCCGCGGCAGGCAGGTTATCGCATACCGCGTATCGTCGCCGATATCGTTGCCGCGCGGCCGGTTGACCTGGCAGTTATCGACGGCATCAAATCGGTGGCGGGCGGCGAGGGCGCGTGGATTCCCGGCGTGAAGCCTGTGAGCCCGGGAGTGCTGATTGCGGGCACCAATTGCGTGAGCACCGATGCTGTGGGCACGGCCGTCATGGGCTACGATCCCATGGCCGGCAGAGGCGCGCCGCCGTTTGCGGTGGGGCGTCTCTCGGAAAGCTGCGACAATATGCTGCAACTGGCCGAGGACCTGGGCGTCGGGACCCGCGATCTGAAGCGCATCGAGGTCGCAGGCACGCCGATATCCGGGGCCCGCTGCAACTTCGCCGCAATGCACACGGCCACTCCGGCAAAGAGACGGTAGCGCACACACGAGGACCGCAGCTTTCATCGCCGAAGCCGCGAGTGACTACTGCTTCGATATCAGGTCGCGGTAGCCGATCAGCCTGATGCCGCGGCGGCCGGACCGCCGCCCGCCGGAGAAAGCCCGGCGGGTTACAATCTTGGCCGGATTATGCGATCACTTCGCAGACTTCTCATGTTCGCGGCTGCGGTCTCAACGGCGGCGCTCGCGCAGACTTCCTCCGGCGATTCTCTCTACGCCGATTTCCAGAATCCGCCCGTCGAGGCGCGGCCTTTCGTCCGATGGTGGTGGAACGGGCTGTACGTGACGCGGGGCGAAATCCTGCGTGAACTCGACGTGATGAGGGCCGCCGGCATCGGGGGCGTCGAGATCAACTCCATAGCCATGCTTGACGAGGTCCCGCGCGAGAGCCTTGCGAACCGAAAGCCGCTGAACTGGCTCTCTCCCGAATGGAACCGCATGGTACAGACCGCGGCCGAAGGCGCCCGCAAGCGGGGGATGAAGGCCGACCTCATCGTCGGCTCAGGATGGCCGTTCGGCGGAAAGTTCCTGGCGCCGGATGATCAGATACAGCGCATCGTGCTTAGGAAGCGCAACCTGGAAGGGCCTGCCCACATACGGCTGACTCTCGGAGAACTGTCGCGAGCGTCCGGGCGCAGGGAGAGCGAGAGTGCCGCGCCGGGCACTCGGTCGAGAGTGGCATTCCTGCGGGTCGTTCCGGCGGGGCTCACCGCATTCGATCCCGGGAAGGATGTGATGGACGCGCTGAAGCCGGACGGATCCCTGGAACTCGACCTTCCGAAAGGAAACTTCACGTTATACGCGGGCTTTCACGAGACCGGTTTTTCGCACGTCAAGCTCGGCGCGCCCGGTTCGGACGGCCCCGTGGTGGATCACTTCAACCCGCGTGCGGTCCGCGGGTACCTGGATCGCATGTCCGCCGCTCTCAATCCATTTCTTGGGGGGAAACTGGGCAACGGACTGCGCGCGATGTTCGTCGACAGTCTGGAACTCGACCGCGCCAACTGGACCGGCGATTTTGCGGCCGAGTTCGAAAAGCGGCGGGGCTACGCGCTCGAGCCGTACCTGCCGTTTCTGCTCGACGCCGACCCGGCGATCACGGCTCCCGAGTTCTCCGATACCATCCGCCGCGCGCGCTACGACTTCAACCGCACGCTTGTGGAACTGTTCCAGGAGCGATTCCTGAAGATCTACATCGACTGGTGCCACGCCAATGGCGTGAAGGGGCGCATTCAGGCCTACGGCCGCGAGACACATCCGCTCGAAGGCAGCATGCAGGTGGATCTCCCCGAAGGAGAGAGCTGGCTGTGGGGAGATGAGGACAGGGTTGTGCCCGGGCCGACTGTCGTCAACAAGTACGTCTCGTCAGGCGCGCACCTGACCGGAAAGTGGCTTGTCAGCTTCGAGGCCATGACCAACCCGGTGCCGGTGTTCCGCGAGACCCTCGAAGATTTCAAATTGGGGCTGGACATGAGCCTGCTTCAGGGTGCAAACCACCCTATCCTGCACGGGTTCAACTACACGCCCCCCGAAGCGGGCTTCCCCGGATGGGTGCGCTTTGGAAGCTACTTCAACGAGCAGAACTCCTGGTGGCCGTACTTCCGCCGCTGGACCGATTACTCTGCGCGAATGACCTCGGTTTTGCGGCAGACCGAAGAAGTGGCCGAGGTGGCGATTCTCGCTCCGCGTGCCGACGAGTGGTCGCAGGCCGGCTTGCTGTACCAGCCTTTTCCTGAGGTGCTGATGCCGTGGTACGGATACCACCTCTGGCAGGCGCTGCAGCAGAACGGCGTGCAGTCCGACTACGTGAGCGAGAACGTTATGCAGAATGCCAGGTTCCAGGAAGGCCGCATCGTCTACGGGCCGCGCCGTTATGAGGCGCTGTTTGTGGAAGCCGTAGATTCGCTCGAACCCGCCACCGCGGCGGCGCTCGAGCGATACGCCAAGGCGGGCGGGAAGATAGTCTTCATCGGGCGCGCTCCCAGCCGTTCGCCCGGTTTGAAAGACGCCGCCGCTCGCGACGCCGAAGTGCGCAGCAGGATTCAGAGCGCAATGAAGGCGGGCGGGACGCGGGTCGGCGTGATCGGCGCGCCCAGGCAGTCGGGAACGGCCAGGGACGTCACGCGCCTCGGACTCCCCGAAGCCGATTGCGAAACGCTGCTGGCGTTCGCAGGCGAAGCTCTGAGGAAGTTCAACATCACTCCGGCGGTGCGCATCTCGAAACCGAGCATCTGGGTCTCGCACATCCATCACCGCCAGGGGACCCGCGATGTTTTCTTCTTCACGAATACGAGCCGCATCAAGGAAGAATCGTTCGAAGCGACGCTGCCCACGGGAGACAAGCGCGCCTGGGTATGGGATCCGCACAGCGGCAAGCGCCGGCCGTACCCGCAGAGTGCGGCCGCGAACCGGGTTGCGATTCGACTGCAGCCCGAAGAGTCACTGCTGCTCGTCTTCGAGCCCGGCCCCGTTGTACCCGTTCAGCCCTCAAGGGCTGCCCGCCCGGGCGCCGATGCCATCCCGCTGAAGGCAACGTGGCATGCTGTTTTCAATCCGATGACGGGCAGGGCATTTGAGCGCAGCTTTGATGAACTGATTGATATCGGCAGGTCGGCAGGTGCCGCGCTCGCTTCATTCGGCGGCGTGGCCGTGTACAGCGCGGAGTTCAACGCAGCCGACACGCGCTACTCGGTGCTCGATCTCGGGCGGGTGGCAAACATCTCCGAAGTCAAACTGAACGGCAAGCCGCTCGGTGCCCGCTGGTACGGCCGGCACGTCTACGACACGGCTGGCGCCCTAAAGAAGGGCCGTAACCGCATCGAAGTCAAAGTGACTGTGATGCTCGGAAACTACGCCAAATCACTTGCCGCTACGAACCCTGTCGCGAAGCGTTGGGCGTATTGGTTTCCGCCGATACCGGCCGGTTTGATCGGCCCTGTGCGGCTGGCCATCCCTGAGTAGCGATTCAGGCATTTGAACGCAACTGCCGTCACTGCTGCGGCCCGCTGTTCCAGGGCGTCCGGCCCGGCGGTGGGAACTTTCGCGAAGCGTCGTCGAGCACGAGCACCCAGTCCGCGCCGAAACCCTCGGCCGGGCAGGTGAACTCCTTCGGCCCCTCGTTATCGAACTCGCCCCCCGCAGCCGCCGTTCCGGTCCGCGGGTTGTACCAGGACGCGATGATGCGCTTCGCCGGCAGGCGGTCCATCTGTACAGTGAACTTGCGGCCTTGCGGGCTGTAGATGAACGCGTAACCGTCGCCTCGCGTGGCGACGATGTGATCGGCCCCGTCGAGGGCGTTGGCTATGAGCGACTGGTCGGGCACGCGAGAGAGGTACGGCCGCGACTCGATCAGCGCGCGAACGTACTGCATCTCCGCCGCACCGGGCCGGTTGACGGCCTCATACCAGTAGAGCAGCGGCCCGTTTATCGGCTGGCGCCCGGGCGCGTACATCTGCCACACCGAGTGGTTGCCATAGGTGTGCCCGCACGCCCCGGAGAACACGTCCCAGTACGCGCGCTGCCGCACGTGCGCATCGAACGAGTAACCGTTGTCGCGCGAGCGGAAGGCGAGCGGGTGATCTTCGTAAAGCGGCTCGCCGTCGATCACCGGTTTTATGGGATCAAGCGCGTAATCCTTCGCGATTCGCTCCCAACTCGCCGTGGGTGCGGCCAGTCCGTGGCCGGTCTGGTGCATGTTGAAGTCGAGCCAGGCGTCATTGTGGAACCACGTGGAAGACGTTTCGCCTCCGCGCGGGTGGAAGCTCATCAGAACTGCGTCGTAATCCTCTTTTCCTCCGGATACGCCGCGGGCGATGCCAGCCGCCAGCGCGCGCCAGGTGTCCTCGTAGCCTGTCGCCGTGCGATCGCCGCCCAGGATCCAGATGACGCCCTTTCCGCCGAAGCGCTTGCCCAGGAACTCACCGTACGTGCCCGCATTGCCGGCTGTGAGAATCGGCTCCTGACCGTTCTCGCGCACAACCCAGCGGCCCCAGGCGGGCAGCAGCGCGACATACAGGCCGCGCGCGTTGGCCGCGTCGATGATGTACTCGACGTGGTCCCAGTAATCGTACTGTGCCGGATCGGAAGGGTCTGCGCCCGGCGTAACGGCGGGCTTTGCAGCGTCTTTGCCGATCAGGGGCAGGTCGCCGTACGCGTTGGGGGCGGTAATGCCGTCGAGTTCGGCAAGCGCTACGGCCTGAATTGCGGTGTAGTGCTGCGAGGCTCGCTTGTCCAGGTACTTTACGGCATCTTTCCGGTCCAGACGATGGAACAGCTCCCAGGCCGTGTCGGCCAGATAGAAAAACGGGCGGCCGTCCTCGGTCACAAGGAAGCGCTTGTTCTCGCTCACCTTAATACGCGGCAGGGTTATCGCGGTTGCTTTTGCGGGTGCGGCGGTGCTCTGGGCGGCGCCGGCCGGCAGCAGCAGTGATGCTGAAACGATCAGGGCAGAAGCGGTTTTGATCACGGTTCCCTCCTCGGGTTTGGGCGATAAGCCTCGCGGCGCACGGATCAGCCGCTCCGTCGCGAAGCCAGGCGGATAGCGGCCTCCCCGAGGCCCGGAGCACTGGCTGCAAGCGTCATTTCGCCCGGCGCTCTCGATGAGCGGACCACCAAGAGCGCCTTGCCGTGAAATAGTCTGCGGTGATCGGCGTGGTACATCTCCTCGCTCTTCATATTTCCGGTTCCAACCGCGGCTATTGTCCCGGGGCCGTTGAGTTTGAAGCTGACCTCGTGCTCGGCGTTCGGGTTTGCGTGGCCGTTCTTGTCTTCGACCTCGACAGTGATGAAGGAAAGGTCCTGGCCGTCGGCGCGAAGCATGGTGCGGTCTGGCGTCAGGCGGATTCGAACCGCTTCGCCTGAGGTGCGCAAAACGGATTCAGCGATCGGCTTGCCGCTCTGAATACCGGCTGCCTTCAGCACCCCCGGAGCGTACGGCACCCTGAACTTTGCCATGAACTTCTCCGCGCGCGTGGTTGGCTTCTCGCCAATCAATTCTTCACCGAGGTAGAGGCGCACCGAATCGCAACGGGAATAAACCTCGACCTCGAGCGGCTTTCCTTCCATTCCCGGCCAGGTCCAGCTATGATAGACCGGCCAGACGCCCCATCTCGTGACGAACAACTCCTTGCCTTCGGGGACGGGACGGCGCACGCCCATGTACAGTTTCTCGCCGCGGTCCCAGACTATGTTCCGGTAATGCGACTGCGCTTTGCGGAAGCCGCAGATATCGATGTCGCCACAGTCCGAGCCGTGCCATGGGTAGTCGCCGCCCCACGTCACCGGGCCGGGGTTCTTCGGGTCGCGGAAGTACCAGCGGCCGATGCCGGATTCACCCAGGTAATCAAGCGCAGTCCAGACGAAATCGCCAATGATGTACGGAAACTCGTCCACCATGGCCCAGTAATCGAATACATCCCGCGGGAAAGACTCGGTGCACACGATTATTCTCGACGGCACGCGTGCGTGGTCCTCGGCATGGCGCTGGAGGTTGTAGTTGTACCCGCCCACATCGAGCGCTGCGAAGAATCTGTCCGTGCCGGTCCAGTTGCCGGTGTCGTTCAATGCGGAAGTGACCGGGCGGGTATGGTCCAGCGTGCGAACATAGTCCGCCAGCATCTTGGCTTCCTGTGCGCCCAGCGGCTCTCCCCGCTCGGGAATCTCGTTTCCGATGCTCCACATCACTACCGAGGGGTGGTTGCGGTCCCGCATGACCATAGCCTCGATGTCGCGCTGCCACCAGTCCTTGAATGCAACGCTGTAGTCGAACTTGTTCTTGCCCTTCGACCAGCAATCGAAGGCCTCGTTCATGACCAGCATGCCGAGCCGGTCGCAGGCATCGAGAAAAGCCGGCGAGGGCGGGTTGTGGGCGCATCGGATCGCGTTAAAACCGGCCCTCTTCAGAATCTCAACGCGCCTTTCTTCCGCGCGGTCGAAGGCGGCGGCCCCAAGCGGGCCGTTGTCATGGTGCACACACCCGCCCGCCATCTTGACCGGCTCGCCATTCAACACGAAGCCCTTTTCGACTGACCATTCGATGGAGCGAATGCCAAACGGCGTTGACACCCTGTCGATCGTCTTGCCGTTCTTCACGATTTCGGTAACCGCCCGGTACAGGTTCGGCGATTCGGGCGACCAAAGCGCAGGGTTGTCGACATCGATCTCCTGGGTCACTTCTGCGGAGCCATGCGCGTTGACGGTGGCGCTGCTGTTGGACTCGCCGGCAGCCGCTCCGGATTTTGAAAGCACGACAGTGTGCAAGGTCACTGTGGCCGCACTCTCGGAATCGTTCGCGATCCGGGTTCTCAGCGAGACTCTCGCCCGTGCAGCACCGGCCTCCGGCGTCGTTATGCAGACTCCCCACGGGGCTACGTGCACGGCGCCGGTGACACTGATCCAGACGTGGCGATAAATGCCGGAGCCGGCATACCAGCGCGTGTTCCCGTGTCTGGATTGATCCACGCGGACGGCCAGGACGTTCGTTCCGCCGAATTTCAAATGCGGCGTCAGATCGTGTATGAAGCTCGTGTAGCCATATGGATGCATCCCGAGTTCGTGGCCGTTGATGTACACGCTCGCGTTCATGTATATGCCGTCGAACTCGACACCGACGCGCTTGCCGCTCCATCGGGCCGGAACTTCGAAAGCGCGCCTGTACCAACCCACTCCTGCCGGAAAGTATCCGCCGCTGCCGCCCATCGGATTCTCCGGCGCGATTCTGCCTTCGATGCTCCAATCATGCGGGAGATCCAGATTGCGCCAGCCGCTCGCGTCGAAATCCGGCGCTTGTGCGCCGGCCGGATCCCCCACTATGAACTTCCAGCCGTAGTCGAAGGACAGCCGCTCGCGTGGCGATCGCTCTTGGGCTGTGACGTCAACAGTCCGTAGCGCCCCCACAGCGGGCAGTGCCGCGCAGAATTCCCTTCGGTTCATATGGCAAGCGGTCTCCCCGGCCAGCGATTATACAGCTTGCGGAAGCGGCGCCGGAGCAGGCGCCCGTACGCATCCGGCCGCTCAAAGCTGTCCGTAATCCGTCGTTAGCGGACGACCGCACGCGGAAATCGGCCGGCTGAGGTGCCACGAGCGGTTCGGGTGGACGATCTTCGGGCGGGTGTTGGCCAAATCGATGGATTTCGTGCGGGGCGTGCCGCTGTTTGTGCCGCATTGAGACGCACTGGGCCCTTGGTCCAGCAAAAAGTAGCTCTATAATCCGTCCGTAAGCTTGGCGCTAGGCAGGCGTCGGCAACAGCCGAAGGCCGTCTGCCCACTCCTTCAGTTGCTGGCGCAGCCGCCCCACTTTCAGCAGTACTTGCCGTGCGTGGTG